>Ga0126342_10012629_pt1:0-10000 | contig 15046 bp, 11 predicted proteins | sample Cyp1metagenome_FD_92528 | JGI IMG/M metagenome (GOLD analysis project Ga0126342, IMG submission 92528) | Coral microbial communities from Lord Howe Island, Old Settlement Bay, Australia - Cyphastrea 1 metagenome | ecosystem: Host-associated > Invertebrates > Cnidaria > Coral ...
CATAGATATACATACATATACATACATATACATACATACATATACATACATATACATACATATACATACATATACATACATATACATACATATACATACATATACATACATATACATACATTTAGATACATATACATACATATACATATACATATACATATACATATACATATACATATACATATACATACACATACATACATACATACATACATACATACATACACTGCTTTAAATATACACATACATTCATATTTACATATATGTAAATATTTACATATATATATATATGACAACACACCGCATACATATTTATATATACATAACACACATATATATACATACACCTACATACATGTACATATATATATATATATTTATACATACATACATACGTACGTACGTACGTACATACATACATTCATACATACACATATACATACATACATACCTACCTACCTACATAGATACATAGATACATAGATACATAGATACATAGATACATAGATACATAGATACATAGATACATACATACATACATACATACATACACACACATATGTATATATATATATTTACACATACATATTTACACATATATATATAATACATATACATATATATATATATATATTTATCTAATACATATACAAATATATATATATATACATATATAACCACACCCCCACCCACCCACGGGGGGGGCGGGGAACATAGCTCCTGTATTTCCATACCCATTCGTACTACTAAGTACTTTTCACTACAACTACAACTACAACTACAACTACTACTACTACTACTACTACTACTACTACTACTACCCCCCCCCACCCACCCACGGGGGGGGGGCGGGGAACATAGCTCCGGTATACCCATAGCCCTAAACCTATATACCCATACCCTTTGGGGGGGGGGACCTGGGAGGCTGCATCATATATATGATATGTATATATATTTATATGAGATGCATATATGATATATATATATATATGTATATACATATAAGACATATATATATATGATATGTATGTATGATATATATGTAAATATATATATATGAGATGCATACACACACATATATATATATACTCACACACACATATATATAATTAATACGTATATACCTAAGGTTTACATATATGGTGTATACTTATATGGATGTTCATCTAGATTTGTTTATCGACTCTAATTTTCGGGGTGAAGGATTCTGAGGTGCAAACACTCCGCTTCTCGATGTAGCGAGCCCCAGCAATCCCCAGATGGCAATTCCAGCCACATTTTGGAGTTGCCCAGACTGAAAACCGATTGGGTATGTGAATCTCAAATTGCGTGAATGCCCCAGATGGAGAAAACATGTATATAAGGATTAAATTGAAGGAATGCTCAGACTGAAAATAGAAGGATTTTTAGTATATGAGTCTTATATAAGTTGAGTGAATGTCCAGATCGAAAATCGATTCGGTGTATGAACCTTGAACGAAGGGAATGCCTAGACTGAAAATAGTTTCGGTGTATTGTATGGACCTTGAATTAAGGGAATGCCCAAACTGAATATCTATATATGAAAATAGATCTGTATAGATTGAACTTCCAGGTTTTTGTACACATCATCAGGATTAACTCCCAGCCTTGCAGGTCAATGAAGATGGAAACAAAACATCGCCCGCACCTGTTGTCGAGGCGAGTGGGAATGCTTTGCACCCGAAAAGGCAGGACGTAGCCCATAGGCAAATCATGAAGGCTGTAGTTTCAAGAGTGCCAAGAGTTCCAAGTCAAAGTGTTTTTGTTTCTATTTTTCTGAAAAAAGGTAACCCCTAGTTTGATGGTTTACCATCATTCCCCTCCAATTATATATATATATATGGCTCCATGCACGTTTTGGGGAACCTCGAAAATGAAGTTTTTGGTGTATATATATATATTGTAACAATTTTCGGGTATACAGTATACACTCCATTGTCAGACACACACACACATCCACGAGTTAAAGGCATAAACATTTTCCGAAACCAGAAAGTAACCCAATTCGATTTCTGCTGAGACGCTGCGTTCTCTAGCAGCTTTTTGGACTCACGTGTGCTAAAGGATTTATGCATAGATGGAAGGAACTGTTGTTTTAATATGTGTTTACCAGCCAGTATGATAGCCACAGTTTTCAAACCCCTGCCAGGAACCCAAAGAGAAGCCGCAGGAAATGCCGCCAAAACAAGGTGTTTTCTTTTGGGGGGCAGTTTGAAAAGGAAAAGTTGAATCCAGATAGAACTTGTTTTTTTTGGTCATAAATAAATACATCAATAAATTAATACATTACTGGTTGGCGGTTTGGAAATGTTTGGAACATTTTTTTCCATATATTGGGAATGTCATCATCCCAACTGACTTTCATATTTTGCAGAGGGGTAGGTCAACCACCAACCAGTATATGTATATATGTATATGATATAAATAAACAGCATAAATGTAACGGTTTCCCATTGATCTTCTCTTCATCCAATTCTGGGAGAATGTTGGCAGGGACTACCAGTCGAAGTTCTTGGGTCTGGTGCCTTTCCACAGTTTATTTGCAGGAGCGTTTTACTCCTAAAGTGACTAAGTAGTCTTGGGATGAATCGGAACCATCAACCAGGCATTGATGACTGGTTCACATCTTCATTGTTGCTGATGATATGATCAAAACCGCCTGAAAATTCCTGGCAAAGCCACTATTGAGGCATCAATCGTCAATTGCTATTTCATATGTCAAAAACGAAGGTTGATACATGGCCAGGTGGGGGTGATGTTCTCTACTTTTAGGTCCAATAGCCACACATGAAGAGAGGTCATCATCCCAGGTAGCCAAGGTTTATTCCAAGCAATGGACCATCTCCCGGTGACCACTTGAGTGGTGTATCCAAAAGAAACCACTGTTTTTTGGTCCGATTTGTTGGTCAAAAAAACAACTGATGATTTTCAAACTAACAGTTTATAGCCACTGAACAAAAATCAAGAACGGTTCAGTTCTTAGAGCATTTTTTTGCAGCTTGCTAGAGATTCATCTTTCCTTCCAGATTACCAGCCCATCGTGTAAAGTGTACAGTGCTTGGCAACCGAAGGTACGATGCTTTGTTGTGTTCATGCATGTCCGCACAGTCCCTGAGACTATTCGCGTGTGAATGAACAAACTTGCTATACTATACTGGTTGGTGGTTTGGATTTTTTTTTATTTTTCCATATATTGGGAATGTCATCATCCCAACTGATTTTCATATTTTTCAGAGGGGTAGGTCAACCACCAACCAGCTATAGATGGCGGCAGCCCAGGCGCCGGCCATGCCGGGAAGACGCCCTTGGCGCGGCAAGCTGCCGGGGAGGATCCCTGGGCCAGTGATAGCAGCGGATCCATCGTGGTGAAGGCGAAACAGACAGCTTGGATTTTCGTGGGGAGATCTTTAAAATCCTAAATAAATAAATAAATATATATATATATATATATATTTACACACACACATATATTTATGAGTTGATCGTTAGATTGAAGGCCGAATCGGAAACTTTCACCAGCAAATCCTGGGGATTCCTATAAACGTTCAATTGATCGTTTAGTTTGAGCCGTTCTTCTGGTGGAACATCCCAAGTTTCGGCTTGGTCATGGTCCAACCTGACCGGGGTCATCACCATTTTGGGCTCTATGGGCTCACCAGCATCCCCTGAAATGGCAGATTTATGATTGAACATTATTGGCTGGTTCCCACCTTATATGACTGTATAGACACTATATATATATATAACATATATAATATATAATATTTAGATAAACACACACATATATATATACACGTATTCTCTATATATGCAGATGATCATTTCACTACCTCTGCGAGGCGACCGGAGATTCGGCCAGCTCCAGCGAGGAGGCCACGGACGGTAGCAATGAAGAAATGGGGCTTGAGCCGAGACGCCTGGATTTTCACCATACGAAATTGGGCTTTGCCAACAGAAGTTGGGGTCCAAAAAGGGCGCCATTGGCTACAAAACCTGGCTGAAAACCCAAGGTAGGCAAACTGCAAGGACCGAAAACTGTGGTTTACATGGTTCTACCGCATTGGAATATTTGACCAACCATAGCTGTGTAAGGGTACCGTGAAGTGAAAGGTTTGGTTGCTGCATCGGTTTAACGAAAAGACAGTTTGCATATCCAGCATGACATGGACGCTTTAAGTTTTAAGGATCAACATCTGGTTAAATTGACTGCTGACAGGTGGGTTAACGTGTGGATCTAAAGGTCCTTGCAAGGAGTTTTAATTGCGAAAGCCGTGCGTGTTATGTTGGAAACCCTCGCGAAAGTTTTTTTTCGAGTTCGCCGCGAAAGTTAGATATTATTCGATTATCATTGTATACATTACAGCTTGTTAAGGGCTACGACCTCCTGCCGCCCGGTGTCCGGCAGGAGAATGGTACCGCACCATAGGTAGCAGCCAAGCTTCCGAAGGTGAGGCTTCGCCACGGCTTCGCCACGGCTTCGCCACATGGTCTTGTAGCACATCCTACTGCCTAATGTTGCTTTCTGAAGTCTCAAGAAACAAGCTCCAAATGCAGCAGCCAAGTTTCCAAAAGTGAGGCTCTGCGAGAGCCAAACACCAAGGCCCCTGGTGTTTGCTTTTCCTCTGATGCGCCCCCTGCTGATGGCTGGGGTCTGCGGATAGGGGTCTTTTCGCGAAAGTTCCGCGAAAGTTCTGCGAAGCCAAAGTGCATTTTGAAGGGAGTGGCCCAGTTAGCCTTGCAAAAACTTGCCTGATCAGCAACAACCTGTCCTGAGAAGGGGATTCCGTGATGCTAGCTGCATGTTAACAAGTCTATGAAGAAGTTATCCGTGATAATTTTGTGTGATTTGGCAGGTGATGAATGAATCTTCATAAGAGGAGTTGTTGCTCAACACGGGTTCCGCGAAAGATAAACATGGAGTTCGCGAAAGATTCGCGAAAGATAATTGTTTATTCGCGAAGATTGACTGTTCCCGGATAAAGGATTTTTGATCAACCGTCATATATACATACACACTCACTATGTATATATATATGAAGGGTATCTATGAATAAGTTTGGCTATGTCTCTCCGACCAAAGCCTATAAATGATGGTCATTTTTTGGGAAAGGGCCGCATGTTTTGCCAGAACAGGTCATCACAAGTTCACCGCTGTTGCTTGATGAATTCGTTGAGTTCTACTACCTGGTTTAGTGACAATTGTCAATACAGCATCTGGGTACAAAACTGCATCATTGTTGGACTGCAATGACCCATTGGAATCCGATAGATTATGTTCTCATCTAATCAGGCGGGATTGCAACAATGGATCATTGGTGTTTATATAGAGGTTGAGAAACATACAAAACGATGCTATTGCTGATGCGCAGCTAAGAAACAGATGCGCTTACCATACATTGCCATACTAAGGCTGATTACCAGGCGCTGCCACACTCATATCGGAGCAACTTATAACATTCGAAATGAACATAGTAATTGCCCGTCACACTACTCAGTAATCCCTTTCCCTAAATATTAAATATTAGATACCTTCTAAGCCCTAACCTTTGGCATAGTAATCCATCCCCCTCATATTAAACCCCATCCAAAAAAACATGGCTTCATTAAAAAAATACACATAGGTGGGACCATATTCAGTTGGTGTTCAATATTAGGGGGATGGGATTGATCTGTTCATTGACCAGGAGGACGGTGACGATAGTCACGCCGAAGCGACGGAGGCAAAACGTTTGGTTGGTTGGAGGATTTACTAACCAACTCATACCCTTTTATATTATTAGGGGATGATCGTATTCCAACTGGGTATATATATATATATTATATTACATATGATATATTATTATATACATATATTACATTATATATTATTATATATTATTATATATTATTATATATTATTATATATTATTATATATTATTATATATTATTATATATTATTATATATTATTATATATTATTATATATTATTACATATTATCATATATTATTATATATATATTATTATATGCATATTATATATTATATAAATATATATATTAAATTTATATGATATATATATATGATATATATATATATAGATATAGATATAGATATAGATATATAGATATATAGATATATTCTATCATACTCCATGGGACTCCCTTGGTCACCAGGATTTCAGCCGTTTGGAACGCTATGGCCAAGTTCTGGGGGGCAACAGGTGATCCTTGCGCTGATCTTTTCCAACGGACCATGGGGGTTTAGCCTCTGTTATTTTGACGGTTCGCTATTGGAAATGGCCATGGAAATACGGGGTTAGTTGATTTACCTTGTTAAATAGGTGATTTTCGATTGTTAACCTGAATTCACCGGAGTGTCCAAAAAGTAGTGGAGCATCCCACCAAACCTGCTTGGCTTCCAAGGGGTGTAATTTTCCATAGCTTCCCAGACATTCGTAGTTGGCGGACATCATTGCTTGACGGCTTGCGGCAGGTGCTTCCTGAGAAAAGTGATGGCAAGGAGACGATGTGGACGATTCCACAGGTTCCACAGGTTCCGGAAAGCAGGATGGATTGCCCTTCAAGATGAAGATGCAAAGCAACTGGTGATATTTCAAGCAGCATACTGGGTTCAGTTCCAGAAATGGTTGCAATGATGTTAGTCTATTAATGGAATGCCGTCTGAACAATCAGCTGCGAGGAATTTGGGTTGCGGGGACCCTGTCCATTTGTTATTTCCTCCATGTCGATGTCAATCCAAGTCGAAGACGAAAATTGGGTGCCCTTGGGACCCCTTGGGACCCCTTGGGACCTGTTGGCCACATGAAAGTGCTGTACATCCCAGCCATTTGTGGCCTAACATCATGGGAGGCCGAGACGCCTGGAAAGGACCCGGCTTGGCATCAAAAGGTGGATGACTTGGCGCCTTGGAGTCACCATGGGTTTCACTAAACTGGTGTAATGACTGGATGATTTAGGGGGTTTCCCTTTTTTGGGAAACCGGGAAACCTCTAAATGTGTGAAATGAAGTTACTGTATTATCTTCTATAGTTTGGGGTAAACCAACCTGTTTCGTTGCATGGTAGAATCATGATGTAATCATGTGAAGTCTCCATGCTATCATGCTTGTGGTTTGCCATGTCTATCTATGTTGTTGTTCACCCCACTTAGCAAGCAACATATTATCAGATGGTGTCATATGGATTCACCCTAGTCAAGTCTTCAGTGATATATGACCTGGGTAGAAAGTAGAATGACCCAGCAAAATCACCACGAACTTCGTATGGTGGACACATGGACCATGTCCGATGGTAGGGTGCCCATAGCCAGTTTGTTTTGACCATGGCACATATGAGTTGTGATCATCGGAATGTGTTTTGGTTCTGTGCATAGGCGCACTCTGAAGAAAGTGACCTTTTTGTTCCATGCGCATCGTGGCATCAGACTGGGCCACATCTTGGGTTTCTATCAAAGCCTTTCTGAAGGCTCGGTGAAGACCTGGGATCCCTGGGAGCCCTGGGAGCCCTAAAAGGGCCGAGCCGGTGCTGTTTGATCGACGGCAGGGCGCATGATTTTTGGATTGTTGCCTTCACGGCTTCAAAACCGTGGAGCAAGCATCTAGTAACATGGGAAGTCCCAAGCGGATTTGAGGATCCACGGTTGTATTTGATTTGGAAGGGCCGGACGATCAATGATCACCCCAAGAAACGTCGTGGATTTTCACTGGCGGAACCAGATGAACCAGCAGCCAGTGCTCCAGCCCGGGGATCTGTAACCCAGGCACCTTGCGAGGAGATGCAGGACAGAAGTTGATGTCACACTTTACTGCAGAGAAGTCGCTTGCCTGAAACTTGAGATTGCATAGGGATAGTTGGGGTACAGCTTAAAGATCTGCAAACCCACAGGTTCTGAATGATTTTGGTGATTTCAGGTATGAGACATCCTTACGAGACCATGCAATTGTGTGAAGCATCCGGAGGACGAGTCTTGACTTCTACTCTCCTAGAACCGGACATGCTTTTAAAACACGATATCATTCTTTTGAACTTTTATAGTTGTGTCATGATGACACACAAGTCGTGGCCAGTTCAACCCCAGTTGGAGCAACATCACAACAACTTCACCATACATGATGGCAAGGAAGGGAAACCATCCCAAAATATGCCCCTAACATGTTTTACTTCCACTTTGAGAACTATAGTTGATATAACTATGATATAACATTATAGTACATCATATCCATGTAATTTCAGAGATGTATATATATATATATATACGCATACACAATTGTATATATATATATATATAGAATAACACAGCATAACTTCATATCATTTCCCCCATAGATCAAGGCACACGACCCACGATGTGGTGCGCTCCGCCATCATCCCGGTGCCCAAATCCACGCCCTTCGGAAGCTGCGCCTATGCCACCCTGGCAGAAGGCGAGCTCCTGGGTGACCTGGGTGACCTGAGTGACGTGTCTGACCCCCACGAAAAGACCAGGTGAAATATATGAGGTGTAACAGTGTAACATGGTGTTTTTCTATCTCTTTTGTGACTTAGGTAGCTTAGGTGTCTGAAAAACGAACAGAAGTGGAAGATTCAAGCTTGTTGATCTGTGGCCGCTAGAGTGTTTGAATGGGGATGTATGGGCTATCCAATGGGTGTATCAACCAATGAGATGGATATGTATATAATTACCTCACTAGTGACCACATCCCCAAAAATGAGATAAACATGTTTCTTAAGCCTGGTAGGAGCATCAATTTCACGACCTTAACCCAGCTTTTGGAATATCATAAATTGTCCAGAGTGGTTCAGTTCAGGTGCATAATCTGCACTTGGATTTGTTGCTGTTCAGTCCTGAAGTTTTTCTCCAACGTCAGTTGCTTCGTTAAGGATGCTACATCTTGCAACAACATCCCAATCTGATGGCATTATTTAAGCTTAACTCAAAAGATGTTCTTCCCAACTTTCTCACTTAGATGAGCTAGGGACTTAGTTCACTGATAAGTCGATTAGTAGGCGAATTACACATAGCCAGACTATAGTCGTTTTTTTTGGTTAATAATGGTTAATAATGGTTAATAATGGTTAATACCATGACAACCATTGGAACCATTATTAACCATTATTAACCAGCAATTAAAGTTTGTTTCCAATGACACCCATGATGCCATGGCTCACCAAGTCACCAAGGCAACGCACCCTGTCTGGCCACCGTGATGGTCTCGCACCACTGGCGTAATCTCTTCTGCCATCTGTCGGCCGCGGTGCTGGCGTACGCCTTGGGGGAGACGAGTTATGAAGCCACGGCCGAGAGCCCCTCGAAAACGTGGGACCTGGTTCGGGTGGACTGGGGATTTCAGCCCAAGAAATGAGGGATGTAAAGGATTTCAACCAAGAAACATGAGGGATATATATATATATAACATGGGGAATATGCAGAATATGACCATCAATAACAACCTATGAGCAATGGTGGTTTAAGCATAAAACATCGTGTTATGGACGAATCAAAGGTAGATGATGGATCATCCCGCCACCTGCTGGACTAGCGCGAACTTGGGGATCGACCCATGGTGACGGATTGGTTGATTTGCAACATAGGTATGGCTGATGTTTTAGCCGTTTTCAGGAAAGAATGTTTGATATCCCATTGACTGTAAATCTTCAAAATGACCCATCACCATGATCTCAGTGCATCGCTCGGGGTGTGTGCATTGGGAACTCAAGCATACTTTCAGTAAGGGCGGGCAAGGCAGGTATCTGACCCCTGGAACACATCACGATCATGCAGGATTTCACAATAGCTATATCTATCTATCTACCTGCCTGTCTGTCAGTGTGCCTATCTATCTATATATCTATCTGTCTGTCTGTCTATCTATCTTCCATTATCTACCTACCTACTGTAGGTTACCTACCTACCTGCCTATCCATCTAGCTATCTATCAGTTTGTCTGTCTATCTGTCTATCTATCTAGCTAGCTATCTAT
>Ga0126342_10012630_pt1 | contig 15046 bp, 10 predicted proteins | sample Cyp1metagenome_FD_92528 | JGI IMG/M metagenome (GOLD analysis project Ga0126342, IMG submission 92528) | Coral microbial communities from Lord Howe Island, Old Settlement Bay, Australia - Cyphastrea 1 metagenome | ecosystem: Host-associated > Invertebrates > Cnidaria > Coral ...
GCAACTTATAAGTTCGCCAACATGATGTTAGCGAAGATACAACTGCTGTTACACTACTTGCAAGTTATGTTATAAGTTGTGCAAGTCGGCCATCTAGATACAAGAGGCCTGCCCATCCAAGTGTTCAACAGTAGCCAACTTGGAAAACAAATATGAATAGTTTGTGGTGGTATCCATTATTTGCGGCTTGCCGTGTATTCTGGTCTTAGTTTCACTGGCCATAGTGGGGGTTGAACTGGGTGGAACTTGTTCATAAGTGACAGAACCAGTTTGGCAACGTGCTGAAATCTTCTCGAAAAGGGATAGGCTACAGCAGAGTTGATAGCACAGTGAGACGAAAACCACGTGATCGTCTCCACTGTGAGATCTTAGCCTCAGAGTTGACTAAGCCCAAAGGGCACGGCACATAGAGGTCGCGGCCCAGAACGATCCATGGGACAACTTCAGTTCACCTCCACCATGCTGAGATCCCCAATGCATCCCAGGGGTAAGGACCTCCAAATCCCTCAGAATTCTGGCTCCAGATGTGCTTCAGATGTGCGTTTGAAATTGGCAGAAGGAAAGATATCACTTTCATGTCAAAGACAGAACAAGCTCCACATTGTTGGTCACCGAATCCCGCCAATCTGGGATACCTTTGGTAAATGTACTGTAAGTTTTAGCAGTTCCAAGCTCTAAAGATGGCAGTGTTTTTTTTCATGGGACCATCCTCTGGTTGGATGAACATGTTTCATCCACTTGGGATTTTGTCATACTATGATAACATATTAGTTTGTAAACAATGAAGACACATTGGGATATTTGCAACCAACAAACGGGATTTTGTTTGCGGCTTCAATAAACAAACATGTAGCAGTCAAAACAATCTACAGCAATCATCAAGAAAATTGGAAAAACCAACTGGTGAAGGGTCGCTAAATATGTTGCACGTTTGCATTTTTTAATGGGAGCGTATTGTAGATGCAGGGTTGCATTTTCGTTAAATTTCCTACTCAGATTGTTCTTGTACACTATGATTGTTTGCTGATCACCTGGCAGAAACCTCTGAAACATCAGCCATTGATCCCCAGAAAGATGCACAGGCTGGTGGCAAGATATGTTGAAGTCCACGTCCTAACAAGGTTTTGACCGTTGCCGGCAAAGCCCGGTGTCCCAGGTTGAAAACAGCCACAGATGTCCACCAGTGCTCCTTGCAGTTGTGCCGGCTATGTGGTGCCCAGTAGTGATTCAGACTTGATTGATCTTCATGTACTACGGCTGAATGGTGAAGGCTTTATGTTGAAACTTAGTGCTTGCTCTTTAGGTTGCGAAGTACATCGGCTGGTCTCAAAGCAGTTTCAACCAAAGAAAGGCGAACAACTCACCCTGCAGTACCTTGGCAAGCAGCTGATGCTCCAGCAAACATTGCAAGAGCGGGACATTGTGGGCAAGGCCGCGACACTCTCTTGCACTTCTGTTCCAACAGATTTGTACGCAGCCTGGTGCTTCATCCAGGGGCAACGATCCCCGGTTTCCAAGGGAGAGTTTGAACTACAGGGGCTCACGCAGATCGTAGGTGCACCTACTGTACAGTTGGACCTCCCACAGACGCTTGAAATGTTGGCATATCACCAGCAATTTAACCAGAGCCTGGAAGGAGTGAGCCTGCCAAGCAATCTTCAGAGCTTGACATTCGGCGAAAGTTTCGACCAGAGCCTGGAAGGAGTGAACCTGCCAAGCAATCTTCAGAGTTTGACATTCGGCAGGCACTTCAACCAGAACCTGGAAGGAGTGAAACTGCCAAGCAATCTTCAGAGTTTGACATTCGGCCATGACTTCGACCAGAGCCTAGCAGGAGTGAACCTGCCAAGCAATCTTCAGAGCTTGACATTCGAGTATTACTTCAACCAGAGCCTGGAAGGAGTGAACCTGCCAAGCAATCTTCAGAGCTTGAGATTCGGCAAGAACTTCAACCAGAGCCTGGAAGGAGTGAACCTGCCAAGCAATCTTCAGAGCTTGACATTCGGCGATGACTTCAACCAGAGCCTAGAAGGAGTGAACCTGCCAAGCAATCTTCAGAGCTTGACATTCGGCTGGTGTTTCAACCAGAACCTGGAAGGAGTGAACCTGCCAAGCAATCTTCAGAGTTTGATATTCGGCAGGCACTTCAACCAGAACCTGGAAGGAGTGAAACTGCCAAGCAATCTTCAGAGATTGAAATTCTGCCATGACTTCAACCAGAGCCTAGCAGGAGTGAACCTGCCAAGCAATCTTCAGAGCTTGACATTCGGGTATTACTTCAACCAGAGCCTGGAAGGAGTGAACCTCCCAAGCAATCTTCAGAGCTTGTCATTCGGGTATTACTTCAACCAGAGCCTTGAAGGAGTGAACCTGCCAAGCAATCTTCAGAGCTTGACATTCGGCTGGTGTTTCGACCAGAGCCTTGAAGGAGTGCACATGCCAAGCAATCTTCAGAGCTTGACATTCGGCCATGACTTTAACCAGAGCCTGGAAGGAGTGAACCTGCCAAGCAATCTTCAGAGCTTGACATTCGGCGATGATTTCGACCAGAGGCTGGAGGGAGTGAACCTGCCAAGCAATCTTCAGAGCTTGACATTCGGCGCTGTCTTCAACCAGAGCCTGGAAGGAGTGAACCTCTCAAGCAATCTTCAGAGCTTGACATTCGGGCATTACTTCGACCAGAGCCTGGAAGGAGCTAACCTGCCAAGCAATCTTCAGAGCTTGACATTGGACCATGACTTCAACCAGAGCCTGGAAGGAGCTAACCTGCCAAGCAATCTTCAGAGCTTGACATTCGGCCATGACTTCAACCAGAGCCTGAAAGGAGTGAACCTGCCAAGCAATCTTCAGAGTTTGACATTCGGCAGGCACTTCAACCAGAGCCTGGAAGGAGTGAAACTGCCAAGCAATCTTCAGAGTTTGACATTCGGCGCTGTCTTCGACCAGAGCCTGGAAGGAGTGAACCTGCCAAGCAATCTTCAGAGCTTGACATTCGGCGCTGTCTTCAACCAGAGCCTGGAAGGAGTGAACCTGCCAAGCAATCTTCAGAGCTTGACATTCGGCTGGTGTTTCGACCAGAGCCTGGAAGGAGTGAACCTGCCAAGCAATCTTCAGAGCTTGGCATTCGGCCATGACTTCAACCAGAGTCTGGAAAGAGTGAACCTGCCAAGCAATCTTCAGAGCTTGACATTCGGCGATGATTTCGACCAGAGCCGCGAAGAAGTTAAGTACCTGAACAAGGTCCTCAAAGGGGTGTCTTTGCCAAACACTCTGCGTACTTTGGAGTTTGGTTCTGTATTGGTGAGCAGCTTGTGATCAGTGTGCATGTGTCGAGGTTCAAAATATGGGGCGCAGGTCTGCGTGCGGGATATTGCGGGATATATTGGTCCAAAGGTCGACACGATGCCATCTCAAGCAATCCTTCATTTTTATCATTTTTGGCCGTGTTTGTGTATGGGGTAGTTCCTAAACTTAGAATTCGTTTGGAACTTATAATTAAATACCAATCATATTAATACATATAGATACTAACAAAATCCTATATATTTTAAATGCCAATGAAATACATATAAATACATATAAAATCAATTAAAATCATATAAATACATATTAATACATATAGATAGCAACAATATCCCTAATAGATGCCAATAATATTACTTGTACCCTCTGGTAATTTAACATAACTATGGAAAATCACCATGTTAATGGTGAATTTTTCCATTAAACATGGTGATTTTAAAAATAGTTATGGGACAGTTTACCAGAGGGTACAAATAATATTCTAAAAAATATGGATGATGCGACTCCAGGGACTTGATACGTTTTCACAACGAATGGACTCCCGGAAAGGACGGAAAAATGGCATGGCTACACCCGAAAGCATTCGACACGGGAGAAGGCTTTGCCAGATACCCTCTGGTTATGTCAGACATAGCTATTGAAAATCACCATTTTTAGTGGGTAAATCAGCTAGAGATGGCAATTTTCAATAGTTATGTTAGTTTACCAGAGGGTATCAATGAATTCCAGTATCATTGGTGGAATCCCTATAGTTCCCACAATCCAATAAGTGTTGGCTACATCGGCATACAATGTTTGACTCAAACCCGGCAACCAATATCCTTGCAGGAGACGGATTTCCTAATAGTGACTTAGTGGTCACCTTGATCACATATCCTGCGATCTTACCTCAGATCTCCCCTTGAATCCAAATATGAACCTGGCAAATATGGCAACTCTATCCCCATTTGGGAATGTCCAAAGATAGGGTGCCCCCAAATCCTATTGCAGATAATCATTGTTCTCCATGTTTGGGGCATCCCCCAATCTTCGACAAAGGGACTCATTTCTGGTTGCCGAAAAACCCTGCCCCAAGGCGAAGTTCTGTGTGGAGATCTGGTCTGAGAAGGAAGGCGAAAAGCAAAAGGCCAAACCCATGTTGGCCCTGACCGGGAAGGCCGGGTTCCCGGCCTTGCCGGGGCCGGTTTCTAGGGGATTTTGAGTATGGGTGGAGGAATCTATGGCTTGTCAAAGCAGATCTTTTGGAGCCAGGCCCGGCACTACACCAACCGTTGGTCTGAGCCGCCTGTGGGCCTCAACACGAAGAAGTTGAAGGTGCAATTTCCTGTTTAGACTGGGTCAACAATCCTGAGACCCTGGTTAGATCCATCCCAAACACGAGAAATATGGTGCATGTTGGGATCTTCAACAACTTGTTGAGGATATTTGCTGGTGACCCCTTGTCCTAACTGGAAGAGCAGTTGTTGTTGCCTGGAATCTTTAGGCAGAAACTGTTCACCTCATACAGGGTTGAGCCATAGCTGTATGAATCTGTATGAGTTTGTCTGAAAATGTGGTATAAATGTCATCATAAATTAAAGTAGTATGATAATATGTCACTATCAAACTATTATCATATTAATGTCACAGTATAGATATTACATATGTCATTATATTGCTGTATCATACTATATTTCAAATTTCAGTGGTTGATCATCATTTTCGCCAATGTTTTCCATGAATTAATGGCCATCAAAATTGGGACAGAGCCACATGCGACATGGTCAAAAACACGGTTTGTTTCCCGAGAGGGGGATGGTCATCCACCCAGTCATAGGGTTCTATATACCCTTTATTATCGATTATGTTTGGATTCCAATAATCATATATAATCATCACATATTTATTTGTTTATGTGTGTGTGTGTTATTCCAGTGTATTCTAAGATGTGCAATACATGATTTCTACCACTTGGAGATGGTTGTAGCATCCCAATATGAAATTTATGGGAGTTACCACGTCAACCACCATGTACTGCGGTTTTTCAGTGGGGTATAATGAGGATATGAACTTAGGGACTGCCATATAGATTAAGGGACTTCATCACAAACTTAGGGTATTATCAGTATTATCTCATGTTTCCCATGAAAATCAGTACCATCTCAAGAATATGAAGGTTTCCTGAAATGGGGGACCCCCAAATCATTCATTTTAGTAGGATTGTCCATGAAATAAACCATCCAGTTTTTGGGGTACCCCCATTTCAGGAAGACTCCATATGGGAAGTTGTAAGATGTTATAAGTATCATAACCCATTAACTATAGATATATCACCTATAAACCATAGTTATTGGTGATCCCTGGCTGATCCTTGGTGGCACGAGAGGCCAAATACTTGGCCACCGAGTCCTGCGTGGTAGCTGGTGGCCTGGAGAAATTGTTGCAGTGGCGTCCTATGTACAGGTGTGTTGCTGGATGATTACGGGGGGTATACTACCCAATTATGTTTTTTTTCCTGGGAATGATGACAATCCATGGGAATATATGGGAATCCCGTTCTTGACCATCCAGTATGGTTTAAAGACCGTTCGGGTTTTGAACACTGCGAACACGTAGGAAGCTATCAACATTCAACATCCATGAACTTGGAATCCCGTTCTCAACCAATGTGATTGTTCTTTTAAAAATGGATAACACACCGCAGTTCATTGGTTCATCACCATTTTAAAAAGTGTATGTATAGTTGTTATTGTGCAGGGTATACCACATTGTGAGACAGACCCAAATGTGTGTGTGTGTATCCACATATTTTATTTGGATCTTGAAGTGGCCACAGAACCTATAGGTCAATCATCCACACAAGGCTAATCGTCCCGGAAAAAAACACCAGGGAGTATATCGGATGCACCAAAACAATTGGGACTATATTGGAATATTAGTGTTTTTTCTATTTTATAGTTGGGATATATATATATATATATAATATATATATATATAGTAGATATCCACATGCACATATCATACATATTGGAGGTATACCAAAATACAGTGGTTTATCAATAGTGTCAAGACACAGCGATTTGGTGTTTCTTACACAATCTGACGTGTTTGTTCCTTCCCACAATTGGTGATTGCCGATATCCTCACTGTCGATGATTTGTTAGTTGAAAAAACAGGTAACCAATAAAGGTTTTTTGTCAGGGCGAACAGTTTCAGGTGTTTTTACTCCTATCAATCAGTTTTGTGTTTGGTGATAAAGTATCATATCTGGGAATGATACCCTCATAAAAGCTCGTGTGCCCTCTATACGTTGTCCTTTGGCTCAATTCCCACTGTCACATCACAACTTTCACCATGTTGGCGAAATGGGGGTTGCACGACGTACTTTTCAGTGAAACCACCAGATCAATCAACCCACAGCCCCATGGTTTTTTGGGCAAAACCAGTTCTATCCTTTGAGTTCTGAGGCAAAATCCATGAGAACATCGACTTGGATCTCATGGTGATCCCTGAGCTCCTGGAAGGCATAACCGGCGTAACCGTGCCATCAGATCCGTGCCATCGGATGGTTTCGGATGGATGAGAAACGACTCCAAGGACATTGCCAAGTACACACGGGAAACTCACAAGATTTTGCTGGTCACCATAGAGCTGCAACTGAGATGAATCTGAAGGAAAACAGACTCAAAGATTTCCTGAATTTGCTGTATTGATATTTTGGTTTTCCCGTTGATAAATTCACCATTGGGGAATCTAGTAATCTAATGAAATGGGACTATTTGGGGCCCCCCTCAAGCAACTCCATCCCGCCTGGAAATGATGACTCCAAATGGCAACCAGGTTTTGTCACACCTTGGTTCAGTGGGAAAATCCACAAGAACTCCTGGTGGTAAACCACCAAGTAGTTGTTCTTGTCCTCTAAGATGTCACTAAAATCCAAACTTCCTCAAAAATGTTGGATGCTTGGGCTGCACCACCAGTCATTGAACCAACCACGATTTGGCAGGTGAGGATGAGAATCCGCGCAACCGTGTTTGGTTGGTCCCTGGGCTGTGACATGTGCACTTGGACCCCGCAATATACGCCTTTTCCCCGCAAAGTCCTCAAGGACATATGTTTGTTTTGTTTTTTTGCAGAATGTTTTTGGGGTGTGTTTTTCATTATTTGTGCTGACCTGTGGGTGGTGGTGCAAGTGCTTTGAGGCACAGATTCTCCAGAAGGTGCCAAGCTTGCCGTGGCTTCGACACCCGTGGTTCCCAAAACACGACTTGAGCGGAAGAGTTACTTCATGACTATGGAATCCTGGGATGGAAACCTGGGCAAAAGACATGTAAGTCATGAACCATTTAGATCCATTTAGTGTAATTCCCTATATGAAAAAAACAATCAACCTGGGTTTTGTTCATGGCTCAGGTGGTTCCAGTTCCGACCGGACTCGTTGGTTGCAAGTAGCAGCGGATCCCCATCCTTCACTGCAGGTTTGCACGTCCCAATGAACAGAATAGTCATGGTTGGAGTGTGAATAGCGGCCTTTTTTTGTGGAGTTATTTGATAGGAGGACCGATCCCCATTTTTTGTTGCATTATGTCATGTCAATCAACATGATGTTTGGTTTGATGATGTTTGATGATGTTGTTTTTTTTTCGAAAATGACAGAAGATCTTGATCCGTTGGAGTCCGTTGGAGTCCGTTGGATGTTTTTGGTATGTTTGGACAACAACAAGCGGCCTACTTGATGACCATCCCGGTCAATGAACAGAGGCCCTCTGGTAAACTAACATCACCATGGTAAACCATGGAAAACCACCATGAAATTCATGGGTAAATCAGCTATTTCGACTGGGCCACTAGAGGGTACATCTACCGCCCCCGGTATCGCTGGGTCGTAGATCCCCATGGGTCGCCATGACCCCTGGGATCGCCCGGAAAACATGGCAGGTCGCCATGAAGGATGGCAAAGTGAGGTCCGACGATCCGGCGGGGAGGCCCCAGAGGTGAGTCGGATCTGGGTGTTTTTTGGACGTAGATGTAAAAGATGAGGATGGTGATGGTTATCAATGGTTATTATATAATGGTTATATAATGGTTATTAATGGCTACTAATGATTATGAATGTTGGTAAAACAATAATTAATGGTTAACCATGTTTAACAATGGTTAATCATGGTTGATAATGGTGAATAATGGTGAATAATGGTGAATAATGGTTAATCATGGTTAATCATGGTTAATCATGGTTAATCATGGTTAATCATGGTTAATGATGATGATGATGGTGATGATGATGATGGTGATGGTGGTGATGATGATGATGATGACGATGATGATGATGATGTTTTTTCCAGCCAAAGCGCCCACAGTAATTCCCTCTTGAAGATCACAAATTATTTGGAGATTATTTTGGGTGTTCAGCACCGCGCATCTGGCCTTGAGCCAAGGTTTACTACGAATTCGTGTCCTTGTCCTGGAACAAGACAGTCGACGTCTCTTGGATGCGGCCGTCCGGGTGGATGGCCATGATTGACCATGGCATCCTGCAACGTGGATGTCAAAATCAACTGGACTTACTTGACTGGAATGGACCTTGAAGTTAATAACTGGTAACTGGTTTATTGTTTTTTCACGTGTATCTCCAAGAACATATGTATATATATTTATATATATATATATATATCCCAGCAACTGCGCGCTGTGAGGCAAAGCCTCAGCATTGACGGTACATGAGTGAACATCCTCCACCTATCACTTCACACAAGTGCGAGGCACTTGCCTCCAAATGCAATCGAACTTGATACACGACATGAACCTGCATGGTTGTGTTGGTATTGTACGGAATGTGTGCCTCTTGGTGAACACACCAATGACAAGTGATGATTATAAACTGCAGCTAACTGGCCCTTGTTGGCATGTTATTATGTCATGTTGTGTCGCAACAATGAGGTTGATGTGGATGATCTTGAAGATGATGATTCTGAACATGAACTGATGATGGTTATTATATGTTATACAATATGAAATATATAATACATACATATCAACATATCATATATGTATATCTATAGATATTTTAATCAGTACGATTGTGATTGTCCAATCTTTTCCCTCACCAAGGCGGTCGTCAAATTTCACAAGTCTTACGACGCTGGGACTGTGGATGATGTGGGAGGTGGATGAAGTCTCACCGGCGAGGGGTGGGTCCCAAGATGGGGTATAGTTCGTATAGGTCCAAATTTGAAATGTAAAGTTTCATGGGACTAAACTGGGCATATCCTTCCAAGTTGCTATAGTTTCATGGGAAAGATGATGATAATCTTTTGAAATTGGAAGCATATGCCATGTTCAGGTCCGAACCCGTCTTGACCTGACTACCTGAAATTGATCAGCTTTGGTTGGGTGCCGCGTTTGGGAAGCCTATGAAACTCTAGGGCTCTAGCGTGGCTCTGAAGCTAGTCGAAATCAAGCACATGCTGTGGTAGTCCACTTCTCGGATGGTCGGGTCGGCCAGTTTGACCTAGAAAATTAGGTGTAAACCCTCTGGTAAACTAACATAACTATGGAAAATCAGCATTTTTAATGGAAAATCCACTATAAAAGGCCATTTTCAATAGCTATGTTAGTTTACCAGAGGGTAAACCTTGGCAGGTTTTTATCACCTTTTTTTCAAAAGACGTTTTCGCCCATTCAGGATGCAATGCCTCCAGAATTGCGGATGTTTTCTCTCCTGAAGGCACAGCTCTAGAGGGTTGGATCTGTTGGGTGCCTCCTTGGGGGCATTCAATGTTCAAGGCATAGTATTCATGGAGGTTTCCATAAATAGGGTTACCCCTATAGCTGGATGGTTTATAATGGAAAATCCCCATCTAAAATGGAAGATTTAGGGGTACCCCTATTTCAGGAAACTTCCTATATAATTGATAATGAACAAAAACAATCTATTCTTTATGCTTGCAAAATCCCCTTCATTCATGTTGACGAGATCAGACAATTCGTGTGAATTTGTCATCTCAAGGCCCATTTGCGATGATGGAAACCCAATCTGTCCCATGATGGAGAACATGGTATCCCCCTCATGGCTATTTTGGGGTATCCATTTTGAGACAAGGTTGATGAAGCCAAAAGGTTCAGCAGTTCCTAAGCCCGTTTCATGACCTACCCTCTGGTAAATTAACATAGACCCTGGCAGATAGGGGTTGGAAGATTAGTTTCCATAAAAACTAGGTTATTTTCAGGGTCAACAAGTTAATTTACCAGAGGCTAATATAGAACCCAGTTGTGGTATGAAAAACCTCCGCGTGCCTTCTCCGGCAGGCAGAATGCGACTTTAGCAGCAGGCTCAATTGGCCACAGTTGCAGCGCGTCTTCAACAGGCAATTCGCCGGTCCAGACATCCCCCCAAAGTCCACTGGTACCATGTGCTATGGAAGATCACCATCTTTAGTAGGTAAATCAATGTAAATCATCCATAACTGAAGCATTTTCCAAAGGCTATGTGAAAATTTCCGAGGGTATACAGTGGTTTTGCATCACCTACTCTATGTTCTCCGTTATTCATGTGTCATCATCTACTCTATGAAAAAGGCACATTCGGTAGAACGTCAACCGATAGAGACTCGGGGGTATCCCCAAAGTCATTTGCTGCGGTGGTACCCAACGGTCAACCCTCAAAGAGGGGGTTGACATTGCACTAAGCAACCGTTAGATACAGTTTGTATGTATATATATACATATATATATATAGAGTCTTGTCTGAAATTATGAAAACCTCAACATCCAATTTTCATGATTTGTTTGATCATACTCCCCATTAAAAATTATATTTGGGGTATATACCATCACATTTTCAGACCTAAGCAAATGGTGGATACGGGCTCCAGCAGTGAGGCATAGAACATGTTGTAGCCATGAATTAATCAACCGATTAGGTGGTGGTGATCTATACCCAACTTCTCTATAGATATAGTTACATCATATTTATAGTGTATATATATGTACCGTGTATATATATATACATATATATATACATGTATATTATGTACATTCTTGATATAGTTGTACATACATACATACATACATACATTCATACATTCATACATTCATACATTCATACATTCATACATACATACATACATACATACATATATATATATACATATATACATATATACATATACACACATATCAAATTATACATCTTTAGATACATACTGTATATCCTAACATGTTAGTTCTTGGTAGTCCTAATATGACACACTGTACATCACTGTACCAAAACATAATTCCGAACATGGGCTCAGATAAACATGACATGCCAACGGTTGTTGCCAAGGGTGACCTCAATGCTGCAGGTGTAAGAGCCATGGCATTGTCACTGCCGCACAACACACGGACGCTTTGGTTGCCTGGGCCGGCCGGGCTTGTGGTGGACGGAAACATGTGGGGGGCTGATGGTTTGAGATATCAAACAAACATTGGGTAGAAATTGGACATACAAATTCTATATACTTTTTTCTCCAGGGCTTATAGTTAGATCCTGGATTTCATTATTCTTTTGGTGATTTCCAGGATCCGACCATCCAATTTGGTTTCGGGAAGATGGTGGTGAGCCCAGCTGTACGCGCCCCAAGAACTCAGACCACGCCCAACTTTTCGACCTAGCAGGGCCCATCAGTGTACCAACAGTAGTGGCTGTAGTGCCATGGTGGTTTCAAATCGGGTTGAGTTAGCGAGCATTTGGCAAAACTGAAAGTCGTTTTGAGGATGGGTTGAACTTTCGAACCACTCAAGGATCCTTCCCACAAAGCCACAAATCTTGGAGATTCCCTTCAAAAATATGGTCAGTGTAAAAGATCTATTCATTTTGCTGTCTCAATAACTGGTTCAAAAAATCATTGGGAGATTCGTTGAATTCCGGCTGCTTGGAACCTGCAACGGTGAGGAAAGACTTGGCACCTTGTTGGTTTAGTTCAGTAGATTAACATAGATTGACTATATTTAACTATAGGGTTTATATGTTAATGTTGGTTTATGGATGTTTATGGTAGATATATCATGATATATCTCTAGTTAATGGGAGAATGATATCTATGTTTGACTCGGATTTATGGTAAACATATTTGTAGACGGTTTATTCAAGTCCACTATAATCCCATTATTTACATGTATTTTCAGTGTTTCAATTGAATGCCAATGGTTAGCAACTGGTGCAGGATTTTGCAACCATCCACAGTTTCCTCAATTTGTTCCCCAAGAAATAGTTCAAGTCGTCTAGGTGAAATGAGCCATACTCAATCGAGGCTGCATCCCGATTGCTCAGTGGTTCATATGTGTTAAGCCATGTATAATTGGGGTATATGTACGTGTATATGTATATATATATAACTATATATATATACATATAGATCCCACACACAGCTGGATTGCATGTCATTGAAATTACCCACTTAGCAAGTCATATCACTTTCAGATACACCAATACAACTTAGAACTATTTAGAACTATACAAACATATATCATCAACAAGTCAACAGTATCATAAACTATAAACATATATCTAAACATGTTAAGTGTAGGTGGTAACAGTTCAGAAATCAACAAATTACACTGGAAGACGAAGCAAAAGACCTTGGCCGAGGAGTACAACCAAACGATGGAGCTACGGGTGACGAAAGCCTTAAAGGAAGAGGACGCGCAATGGGATGGTGGCGGGCTTCGTGAGTGAGCCATATATAAGCCATAGCTTATTATATAACCATAGGTAAGGATAGATAGTAAATGTTACAATAATATAGCATATATCATCATATATCCCTGGGAAACCACTTATGTATATATATATATATATATGGATATACACGTTATATATATATATACACAATAATTATATTATATAACTTATTATAACCTGGGATATTCCATACACAGCCCGGTTTTGATGAGCGGTTGTAACGGTTGATCAAATGTAACTGGGGTATAATCTGGTTTGAGTACCAATACTACTTCAGCAAGAATAAAAGCATCTTTACTGCGGGAGATGATCCACCATTCTACTCGTATTTTCAGGAGGGATGATGAGGGGGTTTCACATATGGCTGTGAGGATAGGAAAAAAAAACCTGGAGAAGTCTGGAGAGGGGCTGCGAGTTGTATTGCATTCGACCATTCCAATTCAAGAATTACCCTCCAGGAATCAGGCAATGAACAATTCATCAATAGATGATTGATGGCAGTTGATTTTCTATCTAATGGGTATTTTCGAATGGCTATTTTCTATCTAATAGATGATTCTAATGAGTAGGGTATTTTCTATCTATATAATCATCCATTTATAGTTGATTTTCCCAACAGAATAGCCATTTTTAAAACGGGGATGTTCAACTGCCATGTAAACCAAGGATTCCTATTGGGAAACGACCATCATATCCTGCAAACAAGGGCAGACAGCCGGGAGATTTTGATGGTAATGACTATTCTATTGTTGATGATGATGATGATGATGTTGATGATGATGATGTTGATGATGATGATGTTGATGATGTTGATGCTAATGATGTTGATGATGATGATGATGTTGATGATGATGATGTTGATGATGTTCATGGTGATGATGATGATGATGATGATGTTGATAATGATGATGATAATGATGATGACGTTGGTGATGTTGATGATGTTGATGATGATGTTGATTATGAGGATGTTGATGCTGATGATGATGATGTTGATGATGATGATGATGACGGTGTTGATGTTGATGATGATGATGAAGATGATGTTGTTGATGATGATCATGATCATGTTGATGATGATGATGTTGGTGATGTTGACGATGATGTTGATGATGATGATGATGTTGATGTTGTTGATGATGATGATGATGATGATGTTGATGATGATGTTGTTGTTGATGATTATGGCGACGATATGACTATGACTATTGTTTTTAGTAAAGTAATATTATTATAGTAATATATGTTATAGTCATGATGGTGAGGATGAGGTGACCTGAAGATTGCTCAAGGAAAGCCGAGTGGTCTTCTCAAGCAGGTGAATCAGTATGAATCTGTTGATGCGGATGGAGCAACTTGCCTGGTCATTTTGGGAGACTTTGCCCACTGCAAACATGTCTGCGTGTCTGAAAATGGTGATTCGACCTTCTAGAAACTGCCATTTTGATAAGGAAAATTCCGATGAACCATCAGATTTGGAAGCTATTTTCAGACAAAGCCATGTGAAAACCCATGGTGGAAAAGCACGCACCGCGCACCGCTTTCCGCAACGGAAATCCATTCCGATGACCCCAGTTGATCCCAGTTGATCCAGCGCAGGATTTGCTGACTGGTTTGTCCAAAGAAGAGACAGAGAAGAAGATTGAGGAGCCAGGGTTCTGCTGGATAAACCATGGATAAACCCTAGTTTGATCATGTCTTCATAAATCAAGGCAAACAAAATATGTGAATTTGATATGGGTAGCAAAGTTTCTAAGGCTTAGGCCATGGTTTTTTTTTGGGGATCTGTGGCGATCCTGTGAAGCCTAAACCCTATGGCCCTACTGTGGATGGACCAGCGAAATCCGAGAAGCCACCAATTTTGAATAATTTTGGATGGTTGAAACATGTTGAAACCCTATAAATAGTGGGATTAACCACTCGACTCTCGCATGAACTCAGAGGTCCATAATGACACAGCCCCGGACTCTGGTGGTGGGGTCAGTGCATTTGAAACTATGGTGACTGAATATCGTGAAGGTCAAGAGGAGACCAGGGCCA
>Ga0126342_10012631_pt1 | contig 15042 bp, 12 predicted proteins | sample Cyp1metagenome_FD_92528 | JGI IMG/M metagenome (GOLD analysis project Ga0126342, IMG submission 92528) | Coral microbial communities from Lord Howe Island, Old Settlement Bay, Australia - Cyphastrea 1 metagenome | ecosystem: Host-associated > Invertebrates > Cnidaria > Coral ...
CGCCAGCGTCCGCAAACCGCACACACGTGCAATGGAGCGGGACCTGACATCCTGTGCCAATCGGAGGGAGCTAAAAGCCAAAAGATTGCGTGTGAATTCCTAACTACAGGGGGCTGAGACCAATCCACCCAAGGAGTGCCAAGGAACAGTCCGTGTCGTACATGTATTTGGGTCCCGGAATCGACTTGGTCCAACTGGGCACGCCGCCTCCAATGACCATCTCTGGTTTGGTGCGCATGGACCACACCTCGGAGTGTTCGAAGGTTCAACCAGTGCTTTAAAATGTGTCACCCGTTGTCCCAAAAGAAATTTTGCCAAATGGGGTCCCAAAGGAGAAGTTGCATGATGTTACTATTTTTCTATACACCTAACATCATTTTGGATTGATCTTTAGTCTTTCTTGGCTTCCACGTGAAATTAATTCAACACCGAAAAGGGCTGGAAGCTTCAGGATAAGACTTCCAGTGCCGGAGCGCCGGCTGCTTGTGCTTGAAGTTGTCGGTGGAATAGTGGTACTGCGGCCCAGGGATGCTCTCCTGAAGCCATTGAGCACCCTGATCTACTCTCTTCATGGTTGGGCAGGCTGGGTGTCGCGTGAATCTAATCATGTAAGATAAAGTCTATAATAGGGGAGGCCCCCCCAAAAAAAGCAACATCGTCGTATCTCCTTGGCATAGAAGCATGGCAGCATGACACAATTCTGGTGAATTCTTGTCATGTCCAGCAAATGCACACTTCACGCCTTCCCCAGCACCAGCAGCAGCAGTAGCCAGCATGGAATATTGATACCAAATCTCAAAGATTTTTTCCAAAGGTGGCGATTCGAATCCCAACATAACTATCTTCACCAACTAAAACCGGGGGCATCATATTAACATGATTTAAATGTATCATCATGTATCAACCACCCCACATGGGAGCTTCGGGCTCCTGCCAGGATGGCACCGGACCTCCAATGATCATCTTAGGCTTGCTGGCCATGGTCCATTTCGGCGGCGTTGCCTCAGATAGATGCACAACTTGCTAATTATATAAATCTTCCCATTTTTTTGCCTGGCTCGGCCCTCCCAACATCTGCATCTGCCGCCCAGGGTCTAATTGCTGCTTGTATCCCGGCCGCCGGCCCGTGGGCGAATCCGCGCCATCACCTCCGGCATCGCCGGCGGCGTCCGGTGCGGGCGCCGGTGCGGCCGCGGCCGCGGCCGCGAGATCGGCAGCAGGGCTTTCCTGTGCCAGCTTGGAATACGCCCCATGATGCCCCCATGTAGCACCCTTGCCGTTTTTGTGGCTGAATGAGCCAGTTCCACAAAGTCCTTCCAAATTTGGAATGTCCGTTTGATCAATTCATCAATTCTTGCATTTGTGCATCGCTGGACCTTCGATCTGATATAACGCATGTGTCAATCTTTGGAAATAATGTGCATGAACTGCCGTCGCTCGAACATTGGGCAAGGCGAGCAATAATTATCCTATGAGCGCTGGCATGCAAGTATAAAGAAGTATAAGATGCCTACAGTTCCGTCAGTTCCCCAAAGAGTCTGGCATGTTGTATAGGAAGATGCCCCATTATGCCCCATTGTGCCGGTGACAAAGATGATGATTTGCCTACGTTTAAAGCAGAAGGTATTTCCCATGAATATCCCCATGTTGGTGAAGATCCCCATCCATCATGAAATCCCATAAAATATGGTAATAGATGGGTTATTTACCATGGAAAATCACCATTTTTAAGAACGGTAAACCATCTATTTCTATGGGCCATTTCCCATGGCTATGTTAAATAACCGGAGGGTAATATACAATAATATATAATAATATAGATGGGAATAGTAGGTTTTGACCCATCAAAACGTATATCAGTATATCAAACCTATCATTTACATTGCCACTTCACTGTTTTGGCCACTGTCAAGGTTTTTTCATCTCAGTCCTCGGCCATGACGAAGCTCCAGAACCAGCTGTCAGCCAAATGGCCCCAGGATTTCTTCGTTCGCCACTGTTGTTTTGGATCATTTCGGCCATCGGCCAACGTGACACTTGAACAAATATATGGATCAGCTGGATGAGCTTCAAAACTTGTAAAACGAACATGCAGATTCAGCGCATTGATGGTGCTCAACCACTCGACCCAACAGAGGAAATGGACGAACTCTATCTGGTTCCCTGGGTGGGAAATGGACGAAGCAACAACCGGACACCCGTCACACCCGTGTCATTTCTTTCACCGCACAGAAATCTCCTGTCGACGCAAATCGCAGCTACAGGGGCTGCTCTCTGGATGCCCCAAGGTCAAGCTAACCATCATCAACTTTTAGGCAGGCCGCTATGAAAATGCTACATCTATATTGGTAGGATATGATGGATATGGATATGCCAAGATTTGTGATGATTTGTGACTGATTTGTGTGGCGACTCTTTTCTCACGGCACCATAGCACCTCTGACAGAGACACAGAGAGTCAAACGTCAACGCCCGAAGTGAACGCCCGCCAACAACGCGATAAGGTGGACGTGCCGCGACGGGGTTTTCACACGCTGTCGTCAGCGAGAGCGAGAGCTTTCTATATGAACAACTCGGGTAATGCTACAGACTGCCAGCGTCAGATCGCCTCCAAGACGCAGTTATGTGTTATTTCCAGTAATTTGCCACTTTTAAAGCGTTGGATATAGCGTGGCCCTGATATATCTCCATATATCTCCATATCATTCAGGAACCATTGCTGCTGCCTTTGGTGTGTTTTTGGGTTGCTACACTCTGAAGGGAGGCTTTATCGAAAACCTGACGTATCTGCTTCACCAAGTTTGCAGCTACAAGCTCCAAACCTTAGTGGCAAATGTTTTCAGCCACTGAGCTGACTGGTTTTCTCTGGTAGTTGCAGTTTGCGAAATGAACAATCGCCGTTTGTCATACCTAAGATGATGTAAGTCATCGATACTTGAAATGGGCCATGTTCAATAGCCAGCTTAAATTACATGAAATTTTCCAGAGGGCCCATGTTTTTGAGTCTACTCAGTCTACTCCATCTGGCCCCTGGGGCCCCTGGGAGCCCGGGCTAGGCAAAAGTCGGGCAACCATCCCTTGTCAGCACTGTCCTGGCTAGGCCAGCGACGAGCAAGGACGAGTTATAACAGTTAGAACTCAACTTTGCTAGGGACCACCAGCTTGTAGCAAGCAGATTTTGAAATCTCTCTACATATATACATATACATATATATATGTGTGTGCCCCAAAAAATATTCTATACATGTACATACATATATACATACATATATATACACATATATATATATATACACATATTCATGTGTGTATATTATGTGTACCCACGTGCACAAGGGCTCGTCGCTTGACCATGCAACTATACGCCACAGCATCTGGTCCAGGCCTGGCACTCCACATAGGTCCAACCTCAGCTTCAGCCGAATCATTTGAGAACTTGGCTGCGTGGGATAAAAATCTATATACCTCTATATGGATTCCAATTTATATGTATATATATATAAACCAACTGGATCATCAATCATGGTTAATAGTGATGAATGGCCAGTGGTTAATAATGGTTAATCATTGTTAATAATGGTTAAATGATGATGAATATCTGATGATAATATGAAAATGGATCAAAACCTATGGAATTACCATATCTGGATATATTTTGGGGAATGAACATCCATTTACCAGGAGTTTTAGTGTACCCAGGTACCAGGGTTTTGACCCGTAACTATACCTGCATATAGATTGTAATTATAATATATCTACATATGTATGTATATATATATAACCAACTCGGGTAGGACATGATCTTCCAAGATATTGAAAGGATCATCTCCAACTTCTATATAACTTTATCTCGAAGAGAATCATTATAGTAAGATATAGTAAGAGGCAACAACGTGGTAATCAGGTAATCGAAATAGTTCAGAAACACACCAGAGTTTGTGAGGTTGTGAGCAACCCCAAGCTATAAAATGATGCATTTTATCATATTTTATCGCATAAAGTATCTGACAAACGGCCTGAATTCATGGATTCGTCAGTCCCAGTGGCCTTCTTTGGTGAGTGAGCTTACCCACACCAGGCAGAATTCGCCGACTTCCACGCTACACTGACTGTCATCTCGTGCCTGGTGCCGACATCGTTTCACTTTGCTGGGGGAGAACCAAGATCAGAACAGAGATCTCCAGTGAAGTTTCGGCCAAATCAAAAGAAATTCATTCCATGATATACTGATAGACTCTGATAGACAACACCAAAGAGTGAGAGCAAATCCCCCCCAGTCTCAAAAAACAGCCTGCCACTTTGCTTTTGCACGCCTCGGAAAGTTTGTAGCGCTCGGTTGGCAGAGGGGTTGGCCGTCATAATCCCTTTATGTCTTAGTGCCTCACGGTTTTTGCTTCAATTGCATATGTCAAAGAATTACAGACATCCCAAATCTATCCAAATCTACCTTTTCATCGTCCATTTCTGTCAGGGAATGCCCTGGCTGAGTTTATCCCCCACCAATTCCTGACCCCTTAACGCTCATATACTTTTCCCATACCAGGGGTTGTGGGGTTGTTCCTTCAAAAAAACTAGGCGAAACCTCAATGGGTCTGCCAGGTCCAAGCACCGGGTGCGACCATGTCGAGGCACATCCATCTCTGACCTTCAGGAAGTTCTTGCAGGATGCTCTTGGGCAACCAACCCACCTTCGCCTGAAGTTCAGCGGCAGGAGCCCTCTATGGATGTCCAAAGATCAGATTGAATGTACTGTAAATCCCCAGGATTTTAGCTCTGGACTTGCGGGGAAAGTCCAAATCTCCTCTCTGGATGTGGCCATTGGCCAATTGGGTGAGCTCACTGGTGCCCCCATTTCGGCCGCCAGACCGTAAAAAGATACCTGATGATGTTCTTGTAGATTCTCAAACAAATTCATCACTAACTATGTTTCCTTATTTTTCACCATTGGTGCTCAACCCTGAAGATACGCTAAAATATGTTAAAATCTAGGGTTTTTGTTGCACCAACCAATTTCAATATCTGCCCCAGTTGCAGCCTCGGCTCCCTGCCTGGTTGCTCGCCAGCTCAGCATGAATCCACCCCACGTCAGTTCCAGTCTCGGTCCACACCTGGGCAGAACCGATCCCCAAACGCTGGGAGCCACGGAGGTTTGGAGCGTAAATCTGAACAAATCCTCCAAGAATGTGGGGTTCACACTGTTCACGCCCAAAAAATCCAAAATGCAACTGTGCAATTGCAAAAAAATAGCTCTTGAACTATGGAATTTGGTTCAAACACGCAGGATTAAGATATGTTGTTGATGTTTTCAACCTTCAACCGGTCCCAAACACAGTCTCATCAACAAGGACAATCATCCGAGGTGATGGGGGGTAAGTTTCCCAACGCTTAGAATATCAATGAGCCCCCCCAATGCATCACCAAATTCTTTCCTTTTTGGGTGCAGTGAACTTCCTGTTGTGTGCGTTGCGTGGTGCTTACCAGTGAAATACCTAACATATATCATATATAGAGATGGGAAATCCATGGAAATCCATCATGTGTCCCAAAGGATTGGTTGATTCCTTGACCAATGGCTTGGATGCTTTGGGGGGCTTGGAAGCCATCTTCAGAAACCTACATGTCAGCAAAAAGAACTCGATCACCCCAAAACCCATGGCTTTGCCATGCTTTCCCCGTTGATAAGGCACATGATTTTTCGGCCATTCTAAGCATTCCGCCAGAGACCTGACTAGTGTTGTTATACCAATTCAACACTGTCCGATTAGGACACATAGATCAAACATGATCAAAATATACCGGCCTGCTACACCATTGATCATCACCTACTGGTTGTAGAGGCGATAACCCCTGTGTTTTTCTGGACTCGACAAACGAATAGTACGTGACAGAACCAGAAAAGGACATATTCATGGGGTGACCCCCCCAATGATCTCTGGTTGGTGGTCGGTAAGCCCATAAGATTCGCTCTTACCATAGGGTTGATTCAGTAGGTCATCCCCATGAACATAAATCAACAAAATCTGTAGGTGCTGCCCATGTAATTTTCTTCGCTGAGTACCCAACTATAAAAAAACATAAAATTGAATACCCAACAAAGAGTTATAACATGTGGTAATATAGAGTAAAGTTAAATCCCCAACTATGAACTATGGGAATACTTTCCCACCATTTGCCAAAATAAATCACAATGTAGGCACATCATCAGCACTATGGGCTGAATATGGCTGGTCACTTGGATTTGCGGAACCTCCAAAAAATATAACATAATAATAGTCAATAGTCCCCAAAACATCCCAAAAAACAGTCCATTTTTTTAAGTAGTTCCCAAAACATCCCAACAGTCTCAGTCTCCGTAGATTCCCCAAGTGGGTTTGTCTGAAAATAGGATATATTCCCAATGAAATAGCCATTGAATAGGGATAATGATCAGCAAAACCATTGGGTTTAGGGGTACACGACATTTTCAGACACACCCAAGTGGTTGTCCCGGATGGCACAATAACAACATCCGAGCAGCGTATACAAACTCCTCTGCCACAACACCCAGCTGCGATGCGTCTCCTGCGGTCCTGCGGACACAGGGACCAAAGAATCGCGGAGTTGGGATTCAAAATGGGGATGAATATATATATATATATACGATAGATATATAATAATATATAATTATAGTAGAACACATTTATGGTAGATATATATATATATCTATATCTATCAAACAAATCAGTTTTAAAGAGTTAAATCCAAGAATCGTTGATTGAAATATATTGAAATATGTTCAGCAGCAAAATTGGGAGAGACAAAAGGGACAAGACATGGAATGAAAAGAGAGGAAAAACGATGATTTGAAGATGAGAAAACTGGAGTTAAACATCCAGGGGAGATGAAACATGATGGTTTTAAGCAGAAAAATTGGAGTCAAAAATGCAACAAAAGAGGAAACATTGGGAGTTATAAACGCAACAAATTGGATTTGAAATTGGAAAAATAGCTATCTACACGGCAAGAATTGGACTTCAAGAAGCAAAAGTGCGAATTACCCTGCCCAATATTTGGGTTTGAGATGGTTTAAGCAGCAAAAGCGTGATTTCAAGTAGCAAAAATTGAATTTAGATTGATTTAGCATGAATGCCCTTTGAATTGATATCTTGAGCCTGGCCTATTCGGCGTGTCCTTCCTTCACCCACCCATATCCCCGAAAATGTCAGTGGATGCCAACCGGATTTTCAGCCACAAAGACCGACAAGAACCAAGAGATCATAAGCATAGTTGCCTTCTGTCGGTTAAACATGGTTCAACACACCCTTGTTCACATCAGGGCTGCCCACTGTTGTTGGCTGCATGCCTATGTGACAGCAGGATGAGCATTTACAAGCAGGCAAGATAGCAAAGAAACGAAATGACATGAAATTGAATGGAAACACAAGCCTGGAATCCATTTTTGGAACTTGGACAACCGAACTTCTCTGTCCCTGCACCATGTTTGGGTTAGATGGGCTCTTGCCATGGAAAAAATACTGTTTAGTTCAGTTGGTGTTGGTCGATTTTTGCGTTTACAGCTGAAAATGCACCAATTGACCTGTACCAAACTCTACCAAAGCAGGGTTGGCCCAGTAGAATCCAATACCTGTGTGCCTTCCCCAGAAATTGAAGATGCAGCCCGCTCAGCGTTGTGAGATGCATCTGCACCGGGGGTGATCCATTTGACTCATACACCCCATACCCATACTGAATGTGCTAGGACATTGGTGGACTTATCACGGGATTTTTTTCGGGGTATCAATATCACAACTGGCCGAATCGGAATGAGACATGATTGTGTATGGCGGGACTCCAGGTATGTGGTATAAAAAGAACCGACCTTGCGACTTGGGACCACACATGTTGCTAATATATAATTAGTGTTAGCTATCCCATTTCTTGCCCTTCTGGGGATTTCTGGGGTACTCTTGAAGCAACATCTTAGGGTACCCCATCGAACCCTTTTGGGGATATGTGATATGGTACGCACCTACGAGGGTCATCCCACTTGGTAGCTGGTAACCCGCGCGAGTCCCTAATTGCACTTATCCATAGTTATCCGGTATATCTATCTATCTATCTATCTATCTATCCATCCATCCATCTATCTATCTATCTATGTTTATATTTATATAGCTAGATATTATCTAGGCTATAACCCCATTTGCTAACCGGTGATTAAGTGGGATGAATCCCCCAACCATTCACAACCTGCCCCCTCCGTCGTGGCAGCGGTCCATGGTTTCGTAACCCGCTCCAAGCGTTTCGTCGGAGCGGATGGCTGTACACCCTCGGACCTCGAAATCGTTGGTGGTAAATTGGGTCAAAACTCATGTTATGGCAATAACCGTGTGCGGATATACGTGTATTGTGTGTCCTTACACATGCACATCTAATGTGTATATATATATATACATGTGTGTGTGTGTTTGTTGGGCAGGTGTTTGAGCCGCCCCTGCCAGAAAAATCTGAAGGTAGTTGGGAATCATCATCTGTACGGATAACAAGTTGAAAAAAAAAGAACACCAAGCAGTTCATGATGCATCTCGAATCTTGACCCGATGCCCCTGGATGCATCGGCTGTGCAGGCTCATTCGAAATGTCGGGGCCGGGAGCCGCCTGGCACTCTTGGGACACTTAGATGAGGATTAGGATGGGATGCTATATTTATCGATTTATATTCTATATTGTGTCAAAGACTATATGCCATATGCATCTATATGCTGTATGTTATATATATTTATATATGATTACATGCGTTACATTATATGTGGCATAGTTTGGCAACATATTCATATGTTGCCCCTTGATGCATGATACCCGATATATTGTGACGGCATATCATGACATTTCATTGCACTTATATATATATATATAAATATAATTGAGTGACACATCATGGCAATGGCAACTTCACAATTTGATCCCTGAGGTAATCCTGATGTTCATGCACGGGTCTGAGTGGCTGGCTCCCTTGAATTGGAGAAGGACTGTTGCTTGTGACCATGGGGCAGGTAGTTTAGCAGAAAGAAACTGTGGACTTAGAAGGGTGATAGGGGGAGAAAAGCAACTTCCAGCCCAAAAATGTAGGCTTAGGGCAATATCAAGACCTATCAAAGATTGGGATTTGCATATGTTGGTTGCTTCTCTAGCAATCTAGTATTCATTCAATAACAATCGCATAGAGATCCCATTGCGGAAGATCCCCATATTGCTGGTCGAATTGCAGGAGTCAAACATATCCCTGGTGGGTAAAAGCAACAAAAACTCTCCCCTGAAACAGCGCCTCATTACTAGCAGGTACTGCTTCAGCAGCCCCTGGCGAGCCATGAGGTTTGCTGGGGCTTTGCTTCTATTTTGCCCGGCTCCCAGCAGACAACAAAATGCAAACACCCCTGAAAACGAACATGGAACAAGCAAAAAATACAATTCTCAAGCAGAGCCTTGCCAATTGATTTATAATATCATTGTCCAACAGCTGGGGCCGCCTCATTGTTCATTATCCACTAGACCAATTGGACACAGTGATATTTTTGAATATTAACTGAGTAGACCAATGCTTGGTCAGCTCCCCACTCTGTTGTTGAAAACTTCTACCAAGTGATATCACAAGCGTGAATTGCTTCCAAACCATGTGCAACTGCCACTCAACAGAACTTACCGGTACTTCTTTGACCTCAAACGAGGAACTTGGATGGCAAGTGTTAAAACCCAATTGCCCAGAACAGCTTGCTCCTCAAAAGGGTTGGCAAATACTTTGGGAATTTCACTCACAACTTACAGTAAATCTGATTGTCGTTTGGGTTTCTAAATGTTAAACTTTGCGGGATGTGCAAGGATTCCTTCAAACGGCTGGAGCTGTGAACGACCCGCCCCATCTTTGAATTACCTCGACATCAACTCGCCCGCTCCAAAGGGTCAACGAAAATGGAAAACCTTGCTTATCTTTGTTGAGATCCATTGGTCCATGAATCTCCTGATCTCATGGGCACTGTGGATGTTCATTGGGATCTCAGCGCCACAAGGTGGCCGTGGACCAGCGCCTCCGTTTTCAGCTGCGTGGGACCCAGCCCATGCTTCGCCGGTTTCCTCGGAATGGCTTTGTCCAATTTGACCGTCAACATGGTCAAATTTGGGGTGCCCTGTCTTAGGACAAATCCAGATTTGTCACTGGGTCTCGTATACCTCGTTCATCTTGGAATTCCAAGAAGGAAGAAAACTATGACAGTAAATTATTATAAATTATTCCTATATCGGTCAAAAATGGCGGATGGAACAATGGCGGAAAAATGGGGAATGAATAATGAACTACAATGACCCTCCACAACCGTGGCAACTGGAAATCTCGATGTTCGATTTTTGTCTATAGGAAAATCGTGCAATGCCGTTGCCAGGTTCAAACACTGGGGGGTTGAAGTTAGAACCTTATCGTGAAGAGGCCACAACCCAAATGGCAATCCACTTGCTTACGCCGATGCATCGCCGATGCTTAGCAAAGTGGGCTCACAGATCAATCGGTTTAGCACAAGATGCGGTGAGTCTTGTGGGCCATTCCTGCAGCGACTTGCTACTCCCACTGGTCATGTTTTGGAAGACCCGGCATTTCCACTGGGCACCCTGGCTACAGCTGCAGCTGGTGCTTTCTCACCCTAGGCAGGTCCAGATTCGACCCAAAAACTGCCGATCTGAGGTCTGAGGGGTTTTTAAAGGGCTATCGACGTATCGACCGTAGGCCTCGATACGTCACTTAAACAACCAGGACTCATCCGCCATCGGATCATCGCCCTGCCTGGAAGTAGCCACCACTCTTCCCATTAGCATCACCTTAGTGCTGTTTTCTCTCACCGACTCTGGCCACAATAAAAGAATCATCTCATAAACAAAAGCCTCACTACTGGATCATTTTTTGGGAATTTTTGGAAGATATTGAAATAATTTGAAATATGCTTCAACATGGCACCTGAAATCAAATATGGAAGCTATTCTGTTGGGGTCCTATATGGTCCTATGGGTCAAGGCTGCCAGGATCCAGGCTATGGGGTGGCTCACTCTCCGCTACAACTTCTGCGCCTCCAGAGGCGATTCGGAGACTTTCGAACCCTGGGGAGGTCATGAAGAAACCACACTCTGCAACTGGCACAACTGGGCCCTGGGTGACAAACCCCAAGACCTGGGCCCACTGAGCACTGACTGGTGACTCTGGGTCTATCACCCCGAAACCGGGATCCCTGGACACATCACCACTGCCGGACCCCATGCCGCTGTGGCCTGCTGACGGACTCCCTCCTCAGGATACGCGTCTCCGAAAAGGATTCCCCGGCGATGCCTATGCCCTCCAATATAGACTAAGATAGATGTGGAAGCCATGAAAAGCCAGCATTGTTAGATCAAGTTCCAAACTTTGAAACCATGCGTTTTCATGGGTTTTCTACATCTTTTTGTACCTCTACGACTCTACGGAAGGTTTCCCTGTGACCAGCTTTGCGACCTTTTTGCCCCGGGGGTCCTCCTCGGTCATCTATGCTGTCTTCCATGCCATCTGCACCTTCAGGAACCTCTGTGAGGAGAAGTTGATCAATTGCCTGCCATGGTGCCATGGTGCCAGGGCCATCATGGCCATCATGGCCATCTGGAGCAAGTCTCCAAGAGTTGGGAGCATAACTGGATGCGACTGGATCTAGGCATTGGGTGCCCATTATGGGTCAAAATTTCATCGGATTCAAAAAGGGGCCCAACATGACCCATTCATACCCATTCCATCTTGAAAAATGCAGCTGCGCGCCGCACGCGCCAAAGGATGAGCTGGCCTTGTTCACATCCCAGGCACACTCATTCAGAACTCGCCGTGAAACTTCTTCGCTAAATCCCATCTCCTGGTCCCGATACCATGCATCTAGGAATCTAGGCACCTGTTAAGCAGAAAAGATACCGTGAAAAAACCATGGTTGATCCCGGGATATGCCCGGCAATCACCCCTTGATGGCCCCAAAAAAACTTAGCCAGTGGGTAGGCTTCATAAGCAATAGGGGAGTTAAGGTGCACTGATGCTGGTTAAAAACTATAATTTTATTAGTAAGGGCCGTAGGGCCTTGTGATTTGGGGAGTCACCTTTGGGGCTGAGGCTCTTCCAATCATACAATGTCAGCAAAAATGCCACCCTGAATGGATGCCAAATTGTGCGTCAAGGATGAACAGGAACTTCGGTGGCAGGTTTAAGCAAGTTCCTTGGAAGTTAAGCCCATCAAATCTATCCATCCCAAACTAGCGAAGTTCAGAAAACTTACAATCAATAGTTGGATAGAAACTGGATGTTTACGAATCACGGCTGGGTTTCGCACTTGTGAGTCATCCCAAATCACTCCAGATCAACGAAATCATCGAATCAGTCCCCAAAAGTTCATTGGCGGATGTTACCGAAGCGCTACATCAATGCCGGCACCAATCAATGCCTTCTCCATGCAAGACCCAACTGTTCCAACCCCTCCTTCAGCTGAGCAATGGCTGGTGTTGCACCTGGCAGCCATCCACAGGTGGTTTTCAAAAGATGAGCTTAAGGCCTTTATAGGCCGTTTATGATATGTTGTGTGTACATCTTCCATATGTTCTACCATAATTTAAGTCACAATATTCAAGTATACATTCATAATATGTCATGATATTCAATTATTCCCAATATTTCCCCATCATGTTCCCATGCCATGGGTGTTCCACTCCCCAGAAACAAGTTTGAGAGCACCGCCCTGCGAACTGGCGATCGAAGAGGAGGTAGTCGTCCTAAAGCGGCTTCAAAATGGCCCATGTGTAGATCATTGACCTGTTCAAAACGGATCGAAATGGTGATTTTGTCCATCGCAAACTGTTTGTTTACCGGAGGGCACGTCTATGTTTGAGATAAACATGCCAGTGCATAGACTTGCAGTACACTCACGTCCAGCTGTGTGTATATCTATCACATATCAAAATGGCACGAACCTAATTAGGTTCAAGCAGTGAATATCGTCGTTTGGAGTTCAAGTCCGAAGGTTCCTTCAAAAAGAGTCAAACCGGCACAAGTAACTTGCATGAGAGTCCGATTGAATTGATCATATGCCAAACTGGTTGGTGCCATTCTTCTAGCATCCTGGCTTGAATGACTCACGTCCGCACAGCGTGACGTGGTACTCACATGTGGCAATCGTTGGGTCTGCTCTTGAAGACACTAGGTTGCCGAAATTTCGTCCCATCATCACATGGCCCGTTCCAGCTGAGAATGCGCCGCCCAAGACATCAAGATCTGAAGAAAACACACCGTTTCCAACAAACAAAAAGTCATCTAAGAGACCCCCATCGAAATCCTAAGCACTTCGAAGTTTTGAACCCCGTCTCACTAGATTTTCCGGGAAAATGTGAACACCGGAAAGCCCAAAAACGATCTATCATTAAATTTACCATTTAAAATTAATATGGTTTCCGTTTCGGTTTCCAGTTTCGATTTTTCCTCATTTTCCCAAAAATTTTCCCTCAAAGCAAGCGGTTTCCAATGACCCTGACCGAACTCCTCTGGATGGATCCTACTGATGGTCTCCCAGGTGCTTTGGCTGGAGCCGCCTGGGGTGGCCTCGGAGCCCAGAACTCTCGCCCTCATGCGCCGCGGCGCCTTTAACATGGTTGGTTTCAAGGAATCTATGGTAAGCGTTCATACATATATAATCATATACATAATACATGCATATATACATATGATTGCATATTGCATATGATATAGATATAAAGAAATAATAATAGATAAATAAATAAACAAATAAACAAATAAACAAATATATATATATATATGTCATATTATTAAATTAAAAACACACACACACATGTATGCATACCCATTTTTGATGTGTGTTTATGTTGTTTCTATCCAGCTAGTCCAACTAGTACAGGGGCTCCCGCATAGTTTGCCTTACACTATGTCGGAAGGGATTCCCATGGGGTGAAGCCTCAGTGAGGGGAGCCCACCAAAAGGTAGATGTGAAGCGTACGAGTAAACGAACACAGCAACTTGAAATCCCTTAGAAATGGAGGAAAAATCAACATGGGAGATTTGCCAATTTTTAAACAGTGGAAAAATCAACGGCAATTTTTCCCAATTTGAAGGTTTCAATGGCAAAAATCAACACGGGAGATTTGCCACTGCCAGGAACAGAATTGCCGGCCGGTAGTTGTCAAAATCCATGATTGCCAAGTTCGACGCAAAATGTTACCCTGCAATTTAGCTGGGGGTTTCCCAAGAAGCTAGTTTGATGACACCAAGGGGTACCATCCAAATCCAAACGCATAATGTATCATTGGTTATATACAGTACCAATATCCCCATCATATCCCGGTTATATTTACCCTCCGGTCATCAAATGTGGCAATGGAAAATCCACCATTTATAGCAGATGTTCCCATCAAAACCGCCAATTTAGTTCTGGAATTTCCAGCCATGTTAGATTACCAGAGGGTAACCATCATATATCCCATGAAAATCCCATTTTTAAACCCTATCCCATGGGAATTCCCATGGGAAATCCCCATCCTGCCATCATGAAACCCCTCATGATTCACCCCTGAGGCATGGACCCTGCTCCCGGAGGCCTGTGAACCTCGGTAGCTGTTGTCATGGGCAATGGGCTTTACAATGGGATATGCATATATTATAGAGAGAGCGATGCATTTTTTATTGATCTATGTATTTATTTATTGTTTTATTTGTTCTATTTATGTTCCTATCTATCTATTTATCTATTCAAAAGACTACACATATAATATCTATATAACTTTATGTGTATGTATGTATGTATGTATGTATGTGTGTGTGTATGTATGTATGTATGTATGTATGTATGTATGCATGCATGTATGTGTATGTATAAACAACTTAGCATATGTTCGAAGGAAGTTTAGAAGTTAAACTTCCGACAATATGGACAGATGAAAAGCAGAGCAGGGAAGAGGCAGAGAGAAGAGAAAGATCAGAAGAAAGAAGAGTAGAAGAGAAAGAGTAAGAAGAAA
>Ga0126342_10012632_pt1 | contig 15042 bp, 16 predicted proteins | sample Cyp1metagenome_FD_92528 | JGI IMG/M metagenome (GOLD analysis project Ga0126342, IMG submission 92528) | Coral microbial communities from Lord Howe Island, Old Settlement Bay, Australia - Cyphastrea 1 metagenome | ecosystem: Host-associated > Invertebrates > Cnidaria > Coral ...
TAGAGAACCATCTCTTACGTTTACCACAATGCAAATCTGTCGGTTACACCTAAGAGGACCTAGGTTTTTGCACAGGTCACCCAGGTGCCTTTCAGAAGCACTTTTGCACCTCAGACTGTACTGAAAGCACCTGTTTTGCAAGCGAAATCCAACAAACATAGTTTCCATAGTTTCCATGGTGAATCCGACATCAATCCATCCACCTTTGTGACGCTTTGGAGGTTGGGCATTTGTGCTCAAAAGATCTCAAAAGGCTGTTGGATGATGTGAAGGTCCGCGGGATTGCGACTATTTGCACTGCTGGATTTGCGCATGTCCACATTTGCACCAGTTGTTATTGACAAGAATCCGTGAGACTTGAGTCGAAATGATAATTGTCCGAACATCCACAGAGAATGCTTGCGTCGAAGGCTTGCAACTTGACAAACTTGACAAACTTGACAATTTGGCATAGCTGCATAGCTTCATAGCTTCAGATTGTCAACTGAATTGCGTTGCGTATTGCGTTCTGTCTTTGTTCGCACTCGATTTGCTCGATTTGCCTGCAACCTGCTCTGCAAACCTGCTCGTTTCTGCTCGTTTCTTTGCTCGTTTTGCCAAACTTTCCACGACGTGTCGATGTGCCGCTGTGGCGGGTCGCCGGCAGCGACGGCATGGGGGTGGCAGAGGCGGCGCGTCGATTTGACGATGGCGAAGCACAGTGCTGACTCGTCGCCCCCGGTTGCAACACAGGTTATGAACCCGGTCCACAGCCGGTCCAGGGTGTGGACAACACATGTTGCAACACAGCTCCACAGCTCCCAAGTCCTGTGGATGTGCAATTGATCCTGAGTCCAGCTCGCCTCCTTCTGGTCGCTGCAGGCAAGGCCGGCAAGGCAGGCAAGGCCAAAGCATGGAAAATGACCTGCAACCGGAATTCGAGCGGTTGAGCGGTTGAGCGGTTTCGGTTTTGGTGATCTTTTACTTTAGGATGTTTTTTTTTTGTGATCCACAAGGTGCAAACTTCTGCACCGGAAGTCGTGCTTTCCAACTTTTCAGCTGTCCAGGCTGTCCAGGCTGTTTGCTGCTGCATTTCAAGACCCAAAGCAGAAGGTGGCTGGATGCGTTGGGTCAGAGTGGCAGAAGATGGGTCGTTGTCCATCTGTATACCTTTTTCTCGTTGCTGACTACTTGGGAACCCCCCATTAATGGAAATATATATGGAAATATGCATATGTTCTTTAGTTTTTTTTCCAACTTCTACTTTGCTGTCAGACGGAAGTTAAACTTTGCATATGGATGACATGTAGATTCACAGGGGGCATGGTCTTTTTCTAGTCACCTGATACCATCGTTTATGGCCTGAGTCTGCTGGCGTTGAGCCCTTCCAACCGTGACGGCCGCTCGAGGCCTTCGGTGAGCCTGGCCTTGGGGGTTTGAGGCCTAGCATTGAGACCTTGCGATTGAGACCTAGTCCAACTCATCACTGTCTTGTTCATTTTTTTTGATGAGATACATCAGCTGACAACCATCAGAACTGAGGAGGTGTGTTTCTCAGCTTTCTCAGCAACCTACTGCTTGACACGTTCGGGGTTGCCCTGTCGGCTGAGGTTGCAGTCAATTTGAGCGCATGGATGTAGATGTAGAAGGAACGACTGGAGCGAAACAAGAGCTTGAGCGACTGGAAATCTGATGTTCGTGACCAGGATTGACAAGCGGAAATGTCTTGCACTGCCTAATTTGTTTCCCGTTTTTGGGCTCTCGAGACTTTGACTTTCGTGTTTGACACAAAGTCTTCCAACGTCTACAGTCCAAACCCAAAACCTGTTCAGGTTCTAAACGGCAAGACTGATTTTTTAAAACTAAACCAGTTTTTGTCCAAGACGCACCAACTTTTGCCAAAACATAGAGAGCCAGTGAGCCACATTTTTATACCACCAACCAATCTCAGGTCACTTAGGGGGTGTACGGGGCCTGCAGTCCTGCCCAAAAAGACCGCCTTAGTTAGCGGACCGGCTCCCTTCACATACAATAAATATAAAACCGCCCCACAACCCTTGGGGAGGATACTTTGGGGGTCACCAGTGTCCTTGTACCACCTTTCTAGCTGCTGCTTGTCGCAAAGCCTACGCTGGTTGAGGGTGGAAGCGGAGCATCTGACAATGCTATCTTCAACTTTGGAGACGCGCCGACAAACCCTCACCAAAACCTTTCAAGAAAGGTCGCTTCCTCCAAGCGTCTCGTTCAGTCTGTCAGCTTTAGCAGGCAAGCCCAAAAGAGCGGCGAAAAGCACAACAACAAAGCATCTCTCTTGCTCTAAAAACGCACCCAGCTGCAAAAGACCAGAACCTCCTCTGAAAACTAGGATTACCACTGGAGGGTAACAATCAGTTGAGTACGTGCGGGGTGGGGTATATGAAAAAAACTTTTCGGAAGCCACTTTCTAGCAGGAACATGTTTTAATGTTCTGATCACACTGATCTCTGCAACTCCGAGGCCAAAAATGGAACCGGAAAACTCCGCACTTTCGTGGACTGCAGGCCACTGTTACTGGAGATCGGGTCTCCAATGCCGTTGCCAAGTCTCTGAGTATGCTGAAGGAAGTAGTTCCAAAGTCCCAGAATCTTGGATGAAATACCTAGCTGCGCCGCAAGTTGCAATACAGGTGCCCGTGGCAGATGTTCAAAGGCCTTTTGGACGTCTGTGACAAAGCCCACACTGACTGAGTCCTGCTGAATTGAGGTCTCCACAAAAGCGAAGGAGCATCCAAATTTGAGCAGGTTCTCGCTCGGGAGCAAAGCCAAATTGGTGATCTCCCACCACTTGACGATGGCGAGCCAACTGTTGTCGGGCCCGCAAAGAGCTCCAAGATCGGTAGATCATGCTATAGATGATGACCGGTCTGAAGTCTGCCACTTATGTAGAATCTGATCGTTTGGGAAGCGGGTGGACGAATCCCGTCAGCAAGGCTTGAGGGAAAGTGGCCTCAGGTTCCCATCGATTCAGAGATTGTTGAAGTTCAGGAGGCACGAACTTGAGGTCGGAGTGTGGGTAACCATCTGGTCCTCTCGCTGACTTCTGCGAATATCGAGCATTGACCGTCATCCATCCAAACCAATGTCATCATGGTGAGGAGGGATCTGAGGAAGATGCGCTGCATTGAAAGCCAGAACTCGTTGCCAATCTGAAAGAGTGGGCAATGAGGTTTTTCCACCAGCGAGGTTCCCAAAAATCATGGAGCTTCTCCTGGATCTGTTCGGCTGTTGCCCAATGGCGGGTAAAGGTGACTTCCGCTGGGCAATGATCAACCAAGGGCTGTGGCAGCGTGAGCACTGGTCCAACGATCTGGACCTTCTCGATGTGACAGCCATCCAAGTCAACTGTTGTCATAGAGTCCAAAGTCGGTTCAGCTGCAAGATGTAGCTGGGCTTTGGCTGCTGGTTTAATGAGCGAGAAAATCTTGGTCGGTTGGCCTGCAAAGTAGCTTGAAGAAGATCTCGTCGATGTTGTGCATGCCAGGCTTCAAACTTCTTGAAGTTGTGCTCAAAGTCCAAGTGGATGATCTCCAGCTCAGAGAGTGTTGGAACTCGAACAGGCTTGGAGTCGGATGGGTCTGTTGGGCCACCAGGCTGGACATGTAGGCTCGAATCCCTTCGAACGTCTGATGGATCGCCAAAGTTGGACTCTATAGAGCTGTGCTGCTGGTGTGCATTTGGCTGCTCGCAGTGCATGCTTCATGCTCTGTAGCCGTCGAAGTTGGAGGAACCATTTCTGCACTCCTCTTCCCACAAAATCATGAACTAATTTTGCTTCACCTGGGAGAAGGACGAAGCAGTGGGCATTGGCCAGGTCTGTGAACCGGCTCAAGTCTCTGGCCTCGTCCTTTGGCTCCGGTCTGAAGTGAACGATCTGGAGTGTCCATATGGTTTGTGAAGCTGTTTTCGTAAAGATCACCAAATTGGGCAAACTGCTCATCAATGGTACCATGAAGTGTGTAGGATGTCTGTTGGCAAGAGAGTCGCCATGAGTCCATGTCTAGCTTGTCGAAGGGAATGTAGCCTGGCATTGGCCAGGAAGCTTGGACCACTGTAGTGGCACTTCTAAGCTGACCGCCAGCGTAGTGTGATCTGCAAAGAGGTCCCACGTCTGAACTTCTCGAAGATAAGGAATCATCTCAGGCGAAACATAGATGCGGTCAAGGAAATTGACATGCTTGCTGGTTGGAGTGGGAAGACGGCCTTGATGTCTTTCCGCCCATGCCTGTATCTCAACCCAGTCGTGGGATTTCCAGATGGATATGCTGGGTGAAGCGTCCTCCGGGTGATTGAAATCTCCCATCACAAATCTCGGTCCTGACCGGGAGAGAACAAGCTCCTTCGTGAGAAAGTCCAGCGTAGCATTGGTGCATTCCAGTGCCTTGGGCCAAGTCGGTCCTTTGGACCAGGCATAGAGGTTCGCACCTGTCATGTGCCATGGGCCTACCCAGATCTGTGCCAGTTGAACGCGCCCAAGGTTGTGTTCTGCATTTGGCCATGCAAGGTTCACTTCTCGCAAAATGGCATCAGACATTAGGCTCACTCCTGCCCATGTGCCTGCTTGCATACGAGGAACGTGGTGCAACTGGCGCTCCATGAAGAATTTGGAGTTGCCTACCATCTTCTTGACCTTGGAGACGAATAATAGCAGAGGCACTTCGTTGTCCAAGTTGAGTCAGATGAGTTTCGCTGACACCCCCAAAGGCCAGTGGGCAAATCGAAGTATGTCGATTCCTTACCACGAAGACCACTGGGATTGGTCGTGCCCAGCCAGAATGGTCCTGGATGCATGGCTTCGCCAAATCTGGTGACCGCAGTGAAGATGGTTTACGTTGCAGCACCAAAGCCCAAACCCAGGCGGGTACCGAGGCTTTGGGAAATTGCCAAGTCAGTGTCATAGATTGAATCATTGCTGAAGGGCAAGGTGTGTCCAACTGTGTTGGAGTCCACGATGGTGCTGGATCCTCAGTTCCGGGTCGTTTGGATGTAGGTTCAAGTTCTGCATTTCACAAGGGTGCTCCGGTTCATCTTCTTCGGGGCCAACAAAGATCTGGAGATAAGATCTCTCATGTAGGGCAAGAACATCCGTGAGGCAGGCTCTTCCATCCACAAAGATGGTGCATCCAAATTCGGAGCAGTGTTCTGCAACGCCTAAGGTTTGGTACAGCCGAGCAACTGTAAGCTGCGGTGAAAGGAATCTCGAATAGTATTGAGCTTGCTGATATCTTCCTGAACCCCGTCCTGCAGATGGAAAGTGCACCGTTGTGAGTGTCAGCACTGTTGGGTCCCAAGGGTCAAAGTGATGTCGTTGACGAACGCCCAGGTACCGTTGATCTGGTTGGAGCGAAGCTGTCGCAACTTGTGTGATGCCCACTAGTTTCCAATCATCCTCACTGCTGTGAAGCAGGTGTTCCGTGATCATGTAGTAGAGATCCAAAGCATCCATGGGAGTCAGGATCTGGGCCGCATAGAAATTGACATTGTCTTCTTCTGGTAGAAATAGGAGGATTTCATCCACTGTCACCTCCTGCATGTTGGTGCGGATGTATACATCTCTGGCCCAGGCCGTGAGGCAGAGCTGGAAGTGTTGCGCCGCATCTCCAATGGGTTGAGCTGAAAATCCATGAAGACTGAGGCGATTGATGGCGTCAGAAGCAAAGGCAATGGGCAGTTCTCCTCGATGAGGTGGACCTGGAAGTCGGTGACTCGCTGTTACCCTTGTCGCAAGCTCAGTGTGTAGCATGGTACTGGTATAGATCTGCAGAAAGTCGCCATCTTCGAAGAAGCGAAGCGTTCTTTGATACCATGGAGTTTGCAGAATACCATTCAATTCGAGTGGGCATGGAGAGAGAGTTTTTCCTGTTTTTGCTGTGTTGTTTTTGGTTTGCTTTTTTGTTTTCCTGTTCTCTTGCTGGGATAGTTTCTGGACTGCGTACTGGTCCACAACCGGCACTTTTGTGGCTTTCGACAAAGTGACAGCCCTGCATGTAAAGTACAATTCAACTGTTTGCCGCGATTGAATGTGTGTAACGACCTGGCGGAAGCCAAGAAGGCGTTGGACGGAAAAAAAAGAGTGGGCATGGAGAGAGATGGCAACGGCCAGCAAAGTCAACATCTCGGTGCAACTCTTCGATGGAGAGGTGTGCATCCAAGACCATCGCTTGGAAGTTGCTCGTGATTGCATCTGAAGTCCACAAATTCCAATTTCGAAGAGAAAGTGATACTACTTTTTGTGGTCCCCGTTGGTCTTCATCTAGGTCCATTGCCGAGCGTATGACATAGACGAGGTCATCCGGCAAGACTTGCGGATGTAGCGTGTCCAAGGGACCCATCACGGCCGGAACTGCAATCCAAGTCGGATCATCAGGAACAAGGTCTGGCCAGAGAGTAGTGATTGCTCTTGTGATTTCCAAGTGGGTGGTGCTGCTGTCTGCTTGATAATGCAGAGACATTCTTCTGCCCAGTACATAAGGATCAGGGCGATAGAACCATAGACCTTGATCTGCACGGAACCCGGGAACTGATTACAGGGCGTCAAAGTCCATGGACAAGGCTTCTTCTGAAGATTCAGATTCGTCATGTTCTGCATCCGGTTGATGATCTGCAACTTGGTTGGCGATTCGAACGGCATGGAGAAGAGGATCCATGACTGAAAGTGAGCTCCACCGAGGTGTAGCTTCCAAAGTATGTTGGTTCAAGTAGACCAAACCCTCATGGTCTAGGGCTTGAACATCCCCTGAAGTGGATGAACTGAATGCGTAGGAGGGCTGACACCAAAGAAGGATAAAGAGCAGCCATCGTAGCATACCAAGTACCGAAAACTGAGCGCATCGTGGCTTGGGGTGGTAGCCCATGCTGCGCTCAGATAGTCACTCATCCGAAGTTCTCTGCTTCTTAGAAAGCAGAGCTTCGATTTGGGTGAAGCCTTTCTGAATGTCTGCTGAGATGATGCCAATCTGCTGCTGCTGCTGCTGTTGCGTTTGGCCTGACAATCCAGCCGCCTCCTTCTGGTTACGAGAGACTTGATTGGCCAGCCCCTCACCTGTGTCTGCAGAAGGTCGTTTGCCGCCCCTGCCTCCTGGAACCAAGTTTCGAACTTGCCTTGCTGGTGCTTGATCTCGACCAAAAGCCTGGCCCCTGTGCTGTCCTTGACGGAGGCAACCACTTGCTGTTGCATCTTCTCCTCCAGGTGTTCTGCCATAGAGCGAGTTGCTGGCATGGGGACATCGGTAGATGGCCTTGCTCCTTGCCAGGATTTCCAGGGATCATCGACTGTCCATGGATCATCTGTCAGGCCTGGTGGCGCTTGGATGGTCTTGGTGTCCTTGGAGGATCCCGCCTTCTGTTGCTTGCGAAGGAATGCCTGAGTCTTTCCAAGACTTGTGATCGATGTCGTGCTGGTTGGTGGCAATGTGGTATCCTTGTGGAGGGAGACCATCACGTCACCTGCATTGGTCCGCATGATTCGACCTGGTGGGTCCGAGGAGGCTCCAACTAACCAGCCCATGCCTGTGGCATCGGACTTGCAAGGCTGCAGTGGCTTTGCTTGCCACTTCCAGGATTTGAGCCTGGTGTAGATGCCAGATTTCTGTGTGCCATGTGGCAAAGGTCGCAACTCGAAGACCTTGGTGATCTCAAAATGGGCATATGCACTTTCCGGATTGAGCTGAGTCTGAGCCGCCTCAGCTTCTTTCAGGGGCACTCGAATGCCATATCGGTGGTGAAAGCGCACCACTGCTAGACCTTCAATTTGTGAAGGGCCTCCGTCAGTGTGCTCTGAGGAAGCCAAATCATTGCCGTGGAATTGTCAGCTCCCTTGCCCTCGGTGAGCCGAGGTTCAATGTACAAGCCATGGTTGCCACTCAATCGCTGCAGGGAATCAAAACATCAGGGATGCGTAACAGCGCCTGAAACATATCTGCTTCCGAAGGGGTGGCTCGTTTTCCACGATGTGTCCACCAGCTTCTGGACCAAATGTCCAGAATGACCGAGTCCATCTCCACGTCTACCGGAGGATGATATTTGGGACATATTCCTCCACATCGTTGTCCATTGCAGATGGCCAGCTGGGGAAACTGTTGCATGAGAAGCCCCATCGGAGATTTGACCAATCCTTCCCAGTTCTGCGTAGTCTCATCCTTGTAGAGTGTCAATCGGACCACTCCCGTGGAGATCGGGGTCGTGGTGATGATGGCATCATCAGCTTTGCGTGTGATGGTCAGGTCACCGAGTTGGACAAGTGAGCCATCCAGCAGAATCGGCTGTTGTGTAGGTGCATACAACGCCGGGAATCTCAGGTTGGTGACCGGGAGCAGTCCTTGGTGTTCTGGTGGAATTCTGCTGGTCGTCAGCACCGCCAAAGCGTCCAGGGTGATGGAAGTACCTTCTTTAATGAAGGGCAGAACGTCAGCAATTCGGCCAAATGCCAGGCCTGCCTTGTGGGATGCGACTTCTGCCATGGGCAGTTGTCTGACCTCCAGGTCCGCATCATGGGCGTAGGCAAAGGTGTCCGTCAGCATGGTGAGCTGTGCTGGATCAATGTCGACTTCTGCAGGAGTTGTCTTCCGGCCTTTGGACTTCTTGTCTGAAGCTTGAACTCGGAATTGAGTAGCTCGATGGCGAATCTGGGCTTCCAATTCATCAGGTTTCATTAACAGCATATTGACCTTGGGTTGAGAGCCAAGCATCTTCAGTTGTTGCCAAGGGTTTTTGCTGTTCAAAGCCGCACGGACTGCTTGTATGCCAATCTTGTCCATCGCCAGAGTAGCACGCTCTTCGGTGCGATTGTCTGGTACTCCATGATTCTTCAGGATGTCCCTGAGAGCCCAAATGAGTTCCCTGTCATCTCCTCCTGAGGTTTTGCCATTGGCGGCATATTGTTTCAGGAGATGTAGGTGAAGACGGAATTCGTCTGGATGGTGTGCTGGGGTCCAAAGTCCAAGTGACATCCCCAGGTGAAGCAGCACCAAAGTGCCACAAGTCTGGCGTCCTGATTGGTCAATTTGTCGCTGTCGGGTCAGGCAGTATGTGGAAAGTCCAAGGATGCCACAAAGGAACTTGATGAACTTTTGGAGCTCTTCGGTGTATCCCAGTAGATGACCTGAAGCAAGGAGGTGTATACTTGGCATTCAAGGAGAATCCAATGGCGGTTGATGGCAATGGCAAAGTAGGTGGTTCCATGAAGCATTGCTGGAGCCCAAGCGCTCATGCAAGAAATCTGGCTTTGGAAGAGAAACCAGAGCGTAGCAAATTTGGCTGGAATAGTAGCAGGGTTCTCCAGTGTGGAGGTTCATCAGGAGCTCCGCCATGTTGTCCAAACGGAGATCACGTAGGCCTCCAACGGGCAATGACGAGATGGTCTCATTCAGAGTGCCATTGGCGGTGTGTGTGTGTGCCTGTGACGATGATGGTCATGTCATACCACACGCGTTGGTCCAGGGCCAAAGTGTGCCCATCCACTGTAAGAATAGATGAAGTGTGTGCAACGCACAAGTCCGCCAGGATCTCAAAGACGAAAGTACCTGGATGAATGTCCAGTGCCATGCGATCAATGTTCTGAGCATTGGTGACCAATACCTCCACTTGAATGGCCTCGGTTGGGGTATCTTTTCGTTGACGTTTGGGTTGAGTCACCAATCGGTAGTGGCCTGAAAGTGGTTCAGGTTGGAGCATAGCTTGAGAAGGAATCTGCCCAAAGCCATCAAAAAGACGAATGGAGTACCCTGGTGGCAAAGTTTTGCCTTCAGCGTCACAAAGTGCTCTGGATCAATTTCCACTCAGAATCATCTTGTAACGTGATGTGGAACTTGTTCGAGGTGGTCTGAAAGAATCCATGAGCCTGTCGAAGAAGAAAGGTCTGATAGGACCCCAAGGCCATCTGAGGGGATGCAAAGCAAGGTGAGTTCCAAAAGGTTTGCACGTGAGCAAGAATCCAGACTGCTTGAAGTGGCGCCGCACACTGACCTACCAGGCAAAGTCCAGCCCTGGTGGGTGATGGAAAGGTCGTGGCTGGTGGCACTGTGCAAAGTAGAGCTGCTTCCGCTGGATGAAGGAACCGATAGTCTTGGAGTTGAGCACCCCAAATGAAAAAGCCACGGAGCCCATCTTTGAGTAGGCGAAGAGGATTGAAAAGTCCTCTACATCCACATGGGCAGCTGTCCAGCGCATGTCCGTATGAGTGGAGCAGACAAGGTGCGTTATCTCGCGGTGTGAGATGTCGAAGGTCTCGTCCATAGCTTTTGTCAAAGTAGAGCTGTTTCTCCAGGACAGTGAGTCGCAACTGCTCTTCAACTTCAAGCGGCCAAATTGGCCAGGTCGGGAAGACTGCTGCAATGGAGTTGAGAAAGTCCATCTTGGGCAGGTCCATGAGCTTGATGTCATACTCCTTGGGAACAATCAATGCCCACCAGCGGGAGCGTTTGCCATGCTTGATCCAAGTGCAGCAGCTGCTCATAGAGGCTTTTGCCCATACTCCAAGCCAGCTTTTGTAGCTCCTCCTGCACAAAAGACGCGTGCATAGCTCCTGGCACACATTCCAGAAGCAGGCCATAGCTATCTTGTTCCCAAACCATTTTGGTTGTTCCGAAGAAAGCCCCAGAGCGGGGGTAATTGATGCCTTTGCCATCACCTTGTGTTGACAAAGGCTGGCAGGGGAACCCGGCTGCAATCATGCTTCGAGTGATCTGCGGAGTCACATGAAGTCGATAGCGATCTTGTGGGTTTTGAACATCACCTTGAAGAACGTGTTGAACTCCGTTGGCACGTAGTGTGTCACATGCGAGGGTGTTCAAGCCCATGGCCGCGAGGTAGTTCATTCCCATGTAGGTGGCTGCAAAGCCAATGCATCCCATTCCGGCGCATACTTCTTTCAAATCATGGGGAGAAGGTACTGAGGGAAGGACCGCTGTCTTGGTAGCGGATAGCGGAGCTCATGCACAAGCAAAGAGTCCCATCTTTGGTTTGTACCGCTGCATCATAGATCGTCATTCGCTCATCCATTGGAAATCCTTCGCAAAGAACTTCTTGGCCATGTGCGCTGAGGCACATCTTTGAATCTGTGGTCTGAGCCACGCCCGACCAAAAGGAACCAGCCGAAGAAAGCGACACGTGCGCATCCATTGCTGGTACCAAACTCTCAACTTTCAGCTGGTCAGCTGAACCTCTGGAAGGGATTGAGCCACCAGCTGATTTTTCATTACAAAAATTGGTGATTAGCGTCGCTTTGAGGCCTGATGAAGGGTGTCTACAAGGGATTGTTGGCCGATGTTGTGCGAAGCGTTGGCGGAGCCGCGGTGCATGTGAGGGGCTGAATTTCTTCCGTTTGGCTTTTGCTTATTGAATCGATTGAATCTTATGGATGTTCCAGCCTTTTTGCTGCCGTGCGTTGTGCATAGTGCATGGTTTCAAAAATGAGATGGGCATGAATTTGCTAGTTTGTTTCTGTTGCTGGTTTTTTGACCACTGACCACCCGTCATTTGTCTTGGAGACTTGGTGTTATGAGTCTCGTGGCTCAGGTTCTGTACGGCCGACATTTTGTATGGTATAGCGCAGTCGAAGTGAGTTTCCTGCCAGGGCATAGATGCTTTGACCCTGCCAGTTTTTGCAATTCGGAGGCCCTGTCTTGGAGGGGAAACAAAGTCTGCTGCAACTGTGGGACAATGGATGATTGTAATTGACCACGATGTTTGAACAGGCTTACCCTCACAGACTCACTCACAAGAATTACTCTCACAGACTCACTCACACAGACTTACTAACACAGACTTACTCTCACAGACTCACTCACACAGACTTACTCACTCAGACTTACTCACACAGACTCACTCACACAGACTCACTCACACAGACTTACTGACACAGACTTACTCTCACAGACTCACTCACACAGACTTACTCACTCAGACTTACTCACACAGACTCACTCACACAGACTTACTCTCACAGACTCGCTGACACAGACTTACTGACGCAGACTTACTTTCACAGACTCACTCATACAGACTTACTCACTCAGACTTACTCACACAGACTCACTCACACAGACTCACTCACACAGACTTACTCACTCAGACTTACTCACACAGACTCACTCACACAGACTTACTCTCACAGACTCGCTGACACAGACTTACTGACGCAGACTTACTTTCACAGAGGGTGCTTCCAGGCTATAGCAATTTTGCAGAGAAACAGGCTGGAGGCATCAAGAAAGCGTTGGAAAAGCTTCAGGAAGTGAGTCCTGGAGAGGCAGCAGCGATCTTGGATCGAATCGATGAGACGCTGTGGACAGCCACCCAAGTGGAGGCATTCAGGGAAGCTTTAGCGTGCAAGACACGCGCTGTAGTGGAAGACAGCTTGCGTACGCCGCAGCTGCAGGATTTCACGAGCATGCCGTACTTCCTACCTGATGCCTTGACAGAGAAAATTTTGTCTACTGGTCAAGACAAAGAGCAACTGTTGTTTGAGGTGTGTGCCCACGCGGCCAAGCTATCATTGCGGACGGCGACGGAGGCTTCGAAGGCGACAATCATTGCCTTGGCATATTGGACGCAGCTGGTAAAGGGTATGACCCCACAGGAGAAATACAATTTGTATTTGAAAAAAAAGCCTGTGGTGACAAAGTACCTATCACCGCCTGCCCCACAGAAACTCATTGCATCATTACCACCAATCGCGTGGGATGAGTTGCCACTGGAATTGAAAGAGCAAGTGTTTCCTAAGGGGAAACCGGAGGCAAACCAAGCGTTTGCAGGGGATGTGATGCAGTTGGTTCGAAGCATGCCCCTGCGGAAGGATCACAATTCTTTGCAAGGAGTTTCCCCGTTGGCTTCGTCTTCCAATGCAGAGACAGTATCGACGCCTATGTCAGTAGATGCCATATGTAAGGTAGTGGAAGCCTGTTCCCGTGGAATGCAGCAGGGTGGTGCCAGCCATGCTGCTTCCTCATCGCCTCCGTTGTCCACGATGGCATCAGCAACTCCCGATGGGGGGCTGCCCGCTTTGGAAGATGGACGTGTGGAAGATTCGGGACCTACGGGGTTTCAAAGGCAAGAAGAAGCAGCGGCATTAGAAGGACAAAAGCTGCCAGAGATAACTGTTGAGCGGCAGGTACAGGATTTACAGGCCCAAGCGGACTGTTTGGCTGGTGCGGTTTTGAAGCGTCCTGCGAGCAAGAAGGGCTTAAAGCGCCCGGCGTCTGCTAGCGAAGCTGCTGTCGGCACGCAAGCCGTGCTTCCGAGAGCCGCTGGATCTACAGGATCTGGGACGAAAGCCGCAGCTAAGGCTATGGCAAAGGTGAAGACGAAGGCCAAGTCTAAGGCTAAGGCTGTGGCGAATAGGGCTTCAAGGGAGCAGATTCGTCAAAGCATTTTGAAGAAAGTGCCTGCCAAGTTGAAACGCTTGTACAAGAATGGCTGCGACAAGTGCAGAGCGCGTGCGCTTTGCACACCAAGCTGCTGGGCCAAGAGAGGATATTTCCCTGACTACACCCGATGACCATCGGTTCTTGCCACTGCAGAAAAAAGTTGACGGTCATACGTGGGATGGGTCGCTGCATCAGAGAACTCGGGTCGTTTTTTTTAATGATTCTTGTCCCGGTAAAGGTTTTCTCGGTCGACTGGCTAGCTTGATGTTGTGACTCTGCACGCATGGTCTGTGTGTTTGCAGGGGTCTTATAGGCTCAAAAACTCAGGGAACGGTTTGCCGCGCTGCCGACGCCGCGAGGTTCCAACCTAATCTGGGTGGTTTGCATTTGTGGAACACTTGTTGCTCTCTAAGTTGCATGTGACATGTGTGTTTCGACTTGTAAACCGTCCCTGCAGGTGACATGGGCCATAAGGAAAGGAAGAAAAAGAATGAAAAGGAGGAAGAGGCGACGGCTGAGAAGGACAAGGCTGACGATGAGGAGTCGCAGTACAGCTACATCACGGAGGACGAGGACAAGGAGCTCGCTGCGGAACCGCCGGCACGTCCGGCAGGTCGCACGGTGACGATGACGGCTTCGAAGGCAAAGGCACGGCCACGGTCGCATTCCTCGTCCAGTGATCGTGGGCTACGTGCCCGTGAGCTTCGCTCGCCGTTTAGTCCTCCACGCGAGGAAGGAAGGACATGGAAAGCAGCTGCAGTAAAGGCGGAGCGCCCAAGTAGTCCTACGAGGACAGCGCGTGGGAGGAGTGTGGCACCTGTCATGCCCCCACCCCATACAGTCCCAGCCTCGGACCCGCCGCGACGGCGCAAGAGCAGGGAGGGGGATCCGCTGGAGGCTCACGGTGCCAAGCCAGAGCGAGAGACGGAGAGGGACGCTGCAGGTGGCGCGGAAGACAAATGGCACAATGATCCCCACGAGGGCAAGGGCCATGGAAAGGGAAATCCCTACAGGGGCCACCACGGTGACTATGATGATGAGGATGCCCAACGAGGGAAGCAAAGGCTGGCAGAAAGACGAGCCTGCACGATGGAGGCGGTGGTCTGTGCAGTGCCCGTATTGCAAGCAGCTCGTCGCCGAAACCCGGGGTTCCTCTGGCTTGAGTCAACATATGTGGTGGAGCGAGCATTGCCTTCAACATCAGCTCTGGTATCAAGGCGGGTACTCCTGGCGGGACGCAGGGCGACGTGCCGCTGTCGTGAAAGCACGTGAGACGGAAGCAGCCCACGATCGATAAGGGGCCAAGAGCTCCAGAAAGTGCTGTGCTGCCTGAGCGATCGGCTGCCCATAGGATGGCGCTGGAAGAGGAAAGGCATCCGAAGGAAAAGGACAAGAAGGAAAAGAAGAGATTTTTCACCCAACGTGGTGATAGCTCTTTATTTCCTGAATCTAAAAATGAGTGTGCCTGAATGCAGGCTAAACGTCATATGTGGACCACTCAAAGTTTTTATTCTCAAATGTGAACGCTGTAAAATTTAACGGTTCAACTTTTGTCTTGCAACGCCTTCTGAACATCTGTTTTATTTACAAACTTGTTTGTCGGCATTCCTCTGCATGTTTACATGTTGAATGACGTCTATTTTTTCCCACAGTATTTTGTTCAA
>Ga0126342_10012633_pt1 | contig 15041 bp, 10 predicted proteins | sample Cyp1metagenome_FD_92528 | JGI IMG/M metagenome (GOLD analysis project Ga0126342, IMG submission 92528) | Coral microbial communities from Lord Howe Island, Old Settlement Bay, Australia - Cyphastrea 1 metagenome | ecosystem: Host-associated > Invertebrates > Cnidaria > Coral ...
TATATCACATACATAGATATGTATGTATATATATATACATATATATATGTATATATATACATATATATATATATATATATATATGTATATGTATGTATATACATATATATATATATATGATTATATATATATATGTATGATATGTATATATATATATGATATTTATATATATATACATATGTATTTACAAGCATTGTGGATTCCTCATTCGATGTTCAACCAAAACTGAAAGCAACGGAAAGGACCCACATGGGCCATGGGGATTTCACTGAGTTGATCCGCTTGAATCCCAACATCCGAGAAACCGCTTGAGCGCTTGAGCGAACAGACATGCGGGTACCATTGAACCAGACTGGGTACCCTCTGGTTTATTAATTTGTATATAATATATATATATAATGAATATACCATCGTATATCTCAGTGTACCCTCTGGTTATCTGGTTATTTAACAGGTTGCCATGGAAAATCACCATTTTAATAGGTAAATCATCTATAAATGGACCATTTTCCGTGGCTATGTTAAATAACCATTGGGTACCTTAATTGTGGGGAATCATCCCCAAGATAGCCGAACTTTAGTGAATTTAAACATAATTGTCCCAGAATGGTGAATATGTCTTTCGGAATCAACAGTTGAATGTCAAGGGCTGCCATATCAGGTGTTGAAGTACTGTGGCACATACAATATTCATTGCAACTGCCATAGATAAATGCGCACAGCAGAACCCCCAAAGGCCTCCAAGTGCTCTTTGACTTTCGGCGGAAAAACCTCCGAGAAAGCATAGCAATGCTGTAGAATTGAGTAGCTTGAATTGAGCCCCACCCTTTGCCTGGCAGCCTGGCAAGAATCTCCACATTAGGAAGTATTATGTATGGGTCTGAGTCACATCTATGACTGTCATGAGATTTCGGGCAATTCAATTCAAGTCATGCCCTCCTGAAAAATGAACATAAAGATGGATCATATGGAAAACAGATGAAAACAGGAACTATGGTTTACTAAAGTTTACTATGTTGAAAATGATTTTAATTATAATAAACTATATGGTTTTACTATTATGGTTTACTATCAATAGAAAACCATATACTGAATGTTTATTACGATCCAATGAAATATTTCTGAATTCAATAGATATTGGATTTACGAACCATTTGGTTTACTATTATGGTTCGTTTTCATTCGTTTTCTATCTCTGAATGTTTCTGGGTGTCTCCGCTCCCAAGGTTGGACGAGATTCGCTTACGAAATCCTGAGCTCTTTGAACGGCTCTATGAGAGCATGAGGCCATCGAAGTTGATGGAAGTGAAATGCCGACAAAGTACATACAATGTGGTGCCCCCCCAGTTGTAAGATGGTTTATAAACCCCATGACTACTATAGTTATATCTACCATAGACCATAGTTATTGGAGTTATTAACAAACTTAGCTATCTAAGGGGCCCCACTTTGTAGGAAGTGAAGCATGTGAAGAACCAAAGGTGGGTATCATGTGCAATTGATTCGACGAAACAGTTAGTTTACTACAACTGAATTATATACTAATGTGGTTAAAACAATGCCATTTGCACCATCCCCCAGTCATCACCATTTTTATAGGTGGTATGGCTACCATTCCCAAATGGGTGGTAAAAATGGCATTGTTTTACCCACACACTGGATCTATTTAAGGTAAGGTCACCCACAGAGAACGACTGTCAGCCATGGCCCTCAAATGTCGTGTTCCTGTCACGCTGGTGGAGTGGGGAATGGTGGAGAAGCCGCTAATGTAAACCTCGTGACGAGGCGAAGTTACGGTGAAATAACAGGCAACAGCACTTCTTGGATCCTTGATATTGGTATATAATCGTATATAACAATGTATAACAGTATATAATAGTATAATTTATAATCATTGATAAATATATAGGTTTTCGTTCTTTGGTGCCCAGATTATCCAGGAAGATTTGAGAAACTGGTTGCTTTTCTGGCTGGGTCGGTCAAATCCCTCCAACGTCCTCCAATATCCATCCTCTTTGTACTGGATCAAGTACCAGGCATAATCAAGTACTGATGAGGTATAATTAGTTCTTTGGAATTACGTAGATTACATATTATTATCAATGGATAAACAATGCCAGACCTTTTTCACAACGGGCGCCGAAAGGGGCTTGGCACAGTCCCACAGAGGAGTCATCTGCCCCGACCTGTCTCAGGCGGACCAAACAACGAACAGAGGCGGCGTGATGTGACTCAAGCAACCCCTTGTCGAGCAATGGAATTGTGGAAGAATTTCTTATATGCAATGCTCGAGGTATAAAATCTCTAGTCTAGAATTGATTTGTAAACAATCATCCTGCGGGTGGCTTAACCAGAAAGATGCTTTTGAGGTTGTTTTTCCAAAAATAGAAAATGCCTCCCAAACTCACAGTCGAGCAATGGGTAAAATGATGATCAACCGCTGGCAGCTGGATTTTATGCCTCGTCAGACAGCTTCAGATCGGGCAAAGTCCTGAAGAGACGCGTTGCGTTAACAGCGCATGGGAATGCAAAAAGATGGTTGGAGATGGATGAACTAGATAAAATGACCCCATGTTCGACCCAAATCCAGGTAAAGTTCTGGGTGTTTGAGATTTCTTCGACATTTTGCAGCGAAAACTGAGGGATTGATTTTTGTCCAAGTCATTTGTCCTAAGAATCAGAGGCCAGCCTCCAGCTGTTGACCAGGGCTACTACGCATTTGCTAAGCTGCTCCAAGACAATATGTGTTGGTCAGGAAACAAAACACATCAAGTGGTTAAAAATCATTTTCTTACAAAACGAAAGCACCATGTTGTACTGTATACCCCGCTTTCAGACACATCCATGTATGTTCAGCTGAAGTTCCAATTCTGTTTGGTTAAAGCCGCATTTTCAGATGTTAATATACGTTAATGAGATTCCCGTTTCGTTGGTGACATTCCAATTGCTGTTGCTTTTAGTTTGCCAATTACTGCTTGCATTCCAGTGTTGCTTCAATCCCACATGTTGGGCTTTCTTGTGTTGTAAGCACCTTCATTGGTTTCAGGGAAAATCCAGAGATCTGTGGGTCAACAAAAATCAAACGTTTTCCGATGATGTTCCATGATGTTCCCTTAAAATCAATCCAATGTTCCCATTATCATGTGTTCATGATATCAGCATTATGTTGCCATGATATTCTCCCATCAATCCCAGAAATTTCATTGAGTCTAACTCCCATGATATTCCCATGGTATATGATATGTCTGATATGTCGAGCATTTGCCGATTATATCGCTATTGCTAGTTGTATCATCCATTTCCCCTCATCAACATCATCATCATCACCAACATAGTCATGATCATCATCCATGTTCCCATTGTATCATCATTGTATTACCATGGCTGGGTTTGCTGAAGATATATTTTTCCAATGGGAAACCCATGGAAATCCATTACGCAGCGAATCTACAGTGAATATGTGTATGTATTTGAGAGTGTAACGCCACCAGGTCCCCAAAAATATGCCTTTCTGATATATTTTGGGTTTCCTTAAGCAAATCCAAGTGTGGCCATATGGACTATATGTGGATTTTGTATACATAATATATATATACACAAGGATTATCTATGGATTACTCTGGATTGTATGGGTTGTACATGGGTCATCTATGAATACAGTATATGATACTATGGATGGAAGAAATCCTGCACCAGGTAATAGGTGGTTTATCCATGTTTATCCCATTATTTACAGACTTTCAACCATCCCAGGTGGTGCAGGATTTCTTCCATCCGCAGTATTATATCCCAGTGATTGTTGGTTATGTCAATGCAACAAGTGACACTCCCGATGGAACGTCGACGACGATTCAAGGAGCTGGTTTCCCACCGCGAGAAGCTGCGGCGTTTCGATGAGCTCAGCATGCGCGAGGCCGATAAAAGGGGGGCCCCCGGCCCACGAAACCATTGGAAAATGGTCATCGAACCAGGAAAAAATAGGATTTCATGGGATTCATAGATGATCTATAATCGCTAAGTTGGTGAACATAACTCCAATATGGTTTATGATACTTAGAAGTATAGTTAATATTCATGGGGCTTGTAAACCACCATGTGGGGCCGGATGTGACGGGATGCTTTTTGGACAACCGTGGAAAAATCGTCGAGGAAGCAATGAACAATGGACAATTTGGGGGGTAAACTTTTGATAAAACAAGAAATTTGGTGAAATATCGGGGATATGAACATGAATCTGTATGTAGAGGTATAAGTATTCTACTGGAGATATGGTATACCCTTAAAAATGTTACTTAGGGTAATGCGGAAAATGAACAAAAACCATGGGTTTTTGATATATAAATTGGGGTAACCTATTTTCAGTCAAACTTTTTTTGTGTGCCATGGTCAAGACTTGGCATTGGCAGATGGTCAACTGCATTAATACAAAGTGGGGCCCCCAAACGATAGCTAAGTTGGTGAACATAACTCCAATTTCACTATGGTTTATGGTAGATATAACTATAGTATTCATGGGGTTTATAAACCAACAAACATCACTGGGGGGCACCACATTGTAGGGATCTATTTGCCCATTACACGATTTCCTTGGATGACCATTCCTTCTATATGCCATTGCACGTGACCATGGCACTTCAAGGGGACGTCACCAGAAACAATGGCTACTACCCATAGTTTCCCATGCAAATTATCTATTATGTATCGAGAACTAGTGGATGTTCATGGATTTTCCGTCTCTATGTTTATTTACTGCAGGGTAAGGAGAGAAGTTGGCAAGATTTGCTGAGTGGTTCAGCTCGTGGATTTAGATATGGTGTAAGCCCCATTTTGGACAAAGCCATTTTCCATCAGTGGTATATCCAATTATTGCCCCATAAGCCTCATTTTGTTCCCAAACATATCCTATTGTATTGCCATATCGTTGGTGGTTTCATTCACTATATCATCATGTCACTGTTTTAGTAAAATATCACCAATTCGATCCCCATCATATCAGTTTTGTCTCACATTATTATACCATATTATACAATTATACCCCAATTATCCCTTTCATTATATCTGCATCATATCCCCATTTTTTCCTCCCTTGGTGATGATTCAATCACCCCATCACAGCGACGTATGTAACGGGGCAGATCACATCATACCATTTCACTATCACAACACAACCGTATGCCTGAACATTTCTGATTAAAAGATATTCCTGTCATATCGTACCACTATATACTACAGCGTGCCCCCCCAGTTACAAGGTTGCTTTAGATTCACCCCATGACTTCTATAGTTATAAGTATCATGTACCATAGTGAAATTGGAGTTATATTGTTTTAAATTCACCAACTTAGCTAACATCAGATTATAGAACACATTGTTTCTTCTTAAATCTCCATTTTTTGTGGAGAAATCCTCATTTTGGATTTGGGGGGAGTTCCAACTTAGCTATGTTCCCCAACTTAGCTATCAGATGATCATAAGTCAGCTCTAAATTCCATGGATTGGTTTAAGGGAACATTTACAGGAAAGCCATGAAGCCCCGGATTTAATGGGAACATCTATGGTTTCCGGTTAAGATTTTCCCGACTAAACCAATCCATTGAATCATGAAATCCATAATTAATCCCCTTAAATCTCATAAAATCCATGAAACCAATACTCCCAATCCATTACTGGTTGGTGGTTTGGAACATTTGGATCATTTTTCCATATATTGGGAATAATCATCCCAACTGACAAACTCATATTTTTCAGAGGAGTAGGTCAGTCAACCACCAACCCAAAACCCATGAACTTCTTTTTTTTGTGGCTTGGATCAGATTTTCCTATGGTTTTACAGCCCACCACGGCTCGCAGATCGAGCGCCTGGTTCATGAAGAACAGCCTGTGATGCTTCTGGCTTTCAAGGGGTACTTTCAAAGACCAGTTGGGAATATCAAGTTATAGTTAAAGTGATTTAATGGAATTTCATGGGATTTTATAGTGATTTAATGGCATTTCATGGGATTTTATAGTGATTTAATGGCATTTCATGGGATTTTATAGTGATTTAATGGTATTGAATGGGATTTTTTAGCGATTTAATGGTATTTAATGGTATTTTGTAGTGATTTGATGGTATACATGGGATATATGGAGGTTTGATGGGATACTGAGGATGATTAATACATATGCACAAGTATATGGATAATTGATGATAATTGGGATCTAAAATCAATCACAACTAGGAGACTAGGATACAATCTTAATATTAATGGATTTACCCTCTGGTAATCAAACGTGGTTGGCTGGAAATTTCACCATTTAGTTCGATGATTTTCCTTTTAAGACCTTCATCGAACTAAGTGAATTTCCCGGCTTGCTATGTTCGACAACAGTGGAGGGTAGAAAGGCAAAGGCTTCATTCTGATTGTAGACCAAGAGTTGGAGAACAGGCTACCGCAACATTGAAGGGCAACAATGGGGGATCATTCACCAACGGTTTTTCTGCACACATCTAAGCAATGAACCTGGGACCTCGCGGCTACAATCTGGCTCCATAGGTGCCCAAACATGGGGGGAGCAACTGGGTCAACCTTTGTTAGATACTTTAGGACCTGTTTTTAGCTATCAATGGTAAAATGTACTAACCAGCTATTTTTTGTCGGCAGGTATCTAAGATTCACCATGGCAAGAGGAGCACATATTTGGTCAGGTTTGGTACTGCAGGAGTTTTTTTTCTTGGCATCATGAATCATGAGATTTCAGCAATATCCATGGCAGTTAAGTTCGTTGAACATCCAAAAAAAACTCACACTGCGAGAGAAGTCACCACTTATTTTGTATTTAGTGTCGTTGTAATTGTTACTTGTATGATATTGTTGACAATAGCAATTACATCATATTGTTCGTTCATTTCATAGACTGGTTGGTGGTTTGGAACATTTTTTATTTTTCCATATATTCTGAAGAAGAATCCCAACTGACGAAGTCATATTTTTCAGAGGGGTAGGTCAACCACCAACCAGATATTGTATTTATGTATGATCGTTTCCTTTTGGATGAGCTGGTGAATGCTATCTTCACAGTATATCTTGGAAGTGGGAAGATCTTGGTGCCGGTGAATGTCATGGGATTTGGAGCTAAGTTGGGGGCCACATGTTTGTCCTATGATGATACTATTATAGCTATAGTCATCCACAGTCATAGTATCATCAACCATAGGACTACAATAGTCATAGTATCATCAACCCATCACAGTGATACTATTATAGCTATAGCTATTGATGGGTTTTCCTACTTTGCAATTCTTGCCACTGGACGTGAGCTGTTTTGTGAATTGCCCAGGAGAACGGACACCCTTTAGCGCAGGGTGCATCGAATGCCGCCCGAAAACTGAGGTTCTATGAGCCTTTAAACTACTTGGATGATGAGACCAAAGTGCATGTCTCTGAGGCAAGGCTGAGTTTTTCGGATCTTCCGGAAAGATTGAAACCATATGATGGTGTTCAACAGAGGATACATCAATATATATATATATATATATACGTGTATATATATACGTGTATATATATATGTATACTTACATTATATATATACATAATTCCCGAGAATGGCTTCTTTGCCCAGATTGACATGCTTTGTAGCATGAACTATCAAACTCTCAAAAATTGGTCACTCTGCAGAATGCACTGTTCTTCTGCTGGATTTGGGATGTCATTTGGGGATCCCAGATTGTTGGGTCACTTTTTGATGTAATTTTGGGCTATCAACTTGGGACAAATCCGTTCCAGCACGTCCAGCACGGGCAGCATTCGAATATAGGGACTCCATACAAAATCCAATGGCAAGTCTCAGGAGCCTTGGGAAAGAACAACTTGAACATGATGAGAGAAGGTCATATCTGAAGTTACTTTACTTCGAGTCATCCCCACCATGACACACTATTCTGACACAGTTTCTGACATATCATCTGGAATTATATATGGCATATATAATCATATATATGTATATTCTGATATTCTATCTGACATTCCAGCAACCATCTTTTCCAGTCCTTAGCAAAAGAATAAAGGGTGTGGGTGACTCATTTATATTTTATTCTGATTGCTTTGGAGTGTGCCTTCGTTCAAGCTGCACTTCCGTTGAAGTTTTGCTCATGGTGGCCTATGCAGGCATTGCTCCAAGATGTCAGGATGATTCTTGACCATACATGTTCAAACTTTCAATTATTTTCAGTGCAGTGTAGAGTCGTAGATGATGTACATTGACATGCATAGACTCTTCAGACTAGCATTTCAAATACATTTGACGTGGATTCTGTGGACCGATAGCTTCAACGAGGAGAGGGGTTGGTGGGACGGTGGTTTGTCGAAACAGTGGAAACACCCTCCAGGCAAAAGCCAGCAGCACGATGCTTCAATTGGCCTCAATCTCGCAGTGAAACTCTGCAGATCGGCCCTAGATATCATTCCACACTGACTATTGGCAATTGAACCTCTGTGCCTGTGCCTTTACAGCACTCAGCACTCAGCAAAATAAAACCATGAGGTCAGTGAGCCTATATAGAGCATAGCTTGTCAAAATCACGTTGTTCGGAGTTTACCCTCGGAAAATCGAGGTTTAAATGGTTTGTTTTCCTAATCCTTCATGGAGCCATGGCCCTGCAGGCGCATCATGCGAAGCAGTGGACAGTGGAGTGGCAGAGCGAAGAGGGGTTCAATGATGTTGTCAATAAAATTGAGCCGGTCCTGCAATGCAAGCAGAGACAGTTTTCCCAAGTGGCCGCTTTGAAACACCCAGGGCTGCTTTTGCATCTCAGGACCAGCGAAGATTAGGACAAGGATACCAAGAAGCAGGCGAGTCCAGGCCAGACAGCAAAAGCTGGGTATGAACGCAAATCTTTTCAGAACGGGCCGCAACTCGACGGTTATGCTGAATCATCTAAGTGTCTGCCAGAAATCTTCCTCCATGACAGACAGACGACCCTTCTGGAGGCGCAAACACTTGTAAGCATTTTTCGGGTAGCCGTTACGAACGAAACCATCAGATAAGTTTAACATTTTACCCACAGAGAATAACAATGCGGTTGGGTGCAAGTTGCGTGTTGCAAAAGCCATTCCGGCATCCTTGCAAGTCCCTGTGAGCTTCCCTACCCACGTGTATGCACGAAGACTTCGCCGCGAAGCTGCTGGAAGCGTTGGGCTTCATCGACTGTGTTGTTTTCCCTTTTAGCGGAGAAGCCCCGACAATGACCCCAGTGGTTTGGACTTGGAGTAGACCACAAGCACAGGTAGACCCAAGAAAGGTAATAAGAATTGCGCAGCGTCCAATATACAGGGCCAACATACTGTCAGGTGGCATCTTGAAGCACCACCAGCCGTCCTTTGGCTTGCGTCCCTCCGTGATGGTGCTCCTCCCGGCGCCTCGGGCATCTGTGGACAAAGACAAGATGGCTTTGTGGAAGCACCAGCATGCTCATCTCTTGACAACCTTGAAAGAGGCGCTCGTGAGCAAGAGTTTGGCCAGAGTGCCCGGCTCTAAGGTATGAAAATATCGTTTCTCGTGTGTTGGCTTCTGAAGCAAAGCTTCCAATACTCTGCGCAATGCAAGTATCATTGGTCGGATTTGATCTTGTGTTTGACGCAGCGAGATCCCACTTGAATGTGCTTCTCCCCCCTCCTGGTTGCCAAAAGCATCCATACTATAACTACCAAAAGCATCCATACTAGTTGGCAGCCGCCAAGGTCTGGGTTCAAAAGTGAAACGCCAAAGAAAACCAGAGTGTGGGCCCTCACAGATTCAGCTCCACAAGATCCTGGCACGACAGCTTGTCTCACGTTTGGCAGTGCTCCGGTGATTTTGGTTGATGGCGCGGTCTCCCGAGGGGACTTCGCTGAGGAAGTGGTCGCAGACAGCGATCCTGAGACGGCGGATTGCATGGATAGCCAAAGGAATTGAAGCTCCAGAGGCAAATTTCCCTGGAAGTCAAGACAAGCCCCACCCAGTCTCTGGGTGGGCCCGGCATCGTTGCTACCAAGCAAGTCAGAGCCAAGGCAACCTTCCCGGTGAAAGGAGTTTGGTTTGATATCCTTGAAGAAGCCCAGAGCTTTTGCACGAATCACACGTTCTTGCTGCAGTTCCATGGATTTGGGGTTTTGAGACAGGATAATACCCGATTGCTTCAACTAGCTCTGAAGTGGCAAGATCTTTATCTAACACCAGCCCGGCAATTGTTAGGTCGATCGTGAAGCTCCCGTTGAAGGAAGGCGGTGCCGGTGCCTGGTTCATGGTGATGACTGGATTGGCACGTTTCATCAACGACTACAGAGGCCAGAACTTGCAAATTAGTCGTTTTGGGAAAACCGCCCAAAAAAGCACAACACCGTGATTTGCAGTCAACAGGGTTCGGAACAGCATGCTTTGGAAAACTTCCGGAAGTCTACCACCACCAGCTGCCAGCCTGTGCCTTGTCAGGTGTCCACAAAAGCCCGAACTGTGTGCTCAAGCGCGAGCCTTCCTATGGTCGTGGGACACATTGCTTGAAGCTGGATGTGACGCGCCAGGTTGCCCGAGGACAAGAGCTGCTTTTATCCTATGGGGAGGAATTTCCCCTTCCGTCTCTCCCGCCTCCAGACTTGCCACCAAGGGCAACACGTCGCCCTCGAGCCAAAAAAGCCAAGAAGGATCAGAAGAATGAAAAGGATGAGACTGCTGAGAAGGGTGACGAGGAAGACAAACCGAGCGATCCTCTAGATGGCGAACCAGCTGAGGATGAAGATGATGAGTGAGCGATTTAGAGAGAGATGTTCTCAAAATTCTCCACTAGATGGCCCAGGGTCTTGAGCTTGAAGATGCTGAGGGAGTCAGGAGGGTTTGCCTTTGACTCTTTCCGTTTCTTGCCCAGACTAGACCCATGCAGAGACAACACACGCGCAAAAGAAAAATGACCGTTGCTGAGAGGTCAAACCAGCATCCTTCATTTGTTTTTTACACCATCGAAAAGACTAATGCTGTGACATTCTTTCTGGCATATACTCTGACATTCTTTCTGGCATTCTATCTGGCATATGACCTGATCGGACATACTTTCTGGCATATATTCTGACATCATTTCTGGCATTCTATCTGGCATCTTTCCAGGCATTGATTCTGGCATTCTATCTAACATTCTATCTGGCATGTATTCTGACATTCTTTCTGACATTTTTTTCTGGCATTCTATCTGCCATATGTTCTGACATTCTATCTGGCTCTATCTGGCAATCTCCTTGGCATTCTATCGGACGTGTATTCTGGCATTCTGTCTGGCATTCTCTCTGGCGTGAGTTCGGGTCGAGGCGCCCTCCACAGCATCCGGAGCTGGCGATATGGGGTTTGCGATATGGTGTTCGGGTCCAGCTGGCAGAAGGAGGAGGCGGAGGAGAAGGAGGAGAAGGAGGAGGCGTTGCAACTTCGTTAATTAACCTGAGACCCTTACCTGGCAGGTGGGAAAACACATATTATTCAATTTTAAGCCATCAAACATCCGAACCTATTTGGATCAGTTTTTCATATCCTAAACATGGTTTTTCTTATACATCTCAACTGGCAATATCTGATGCCGTCATCATCCCATTCCCATCCTCCCATCCTATCACGAGGTCATCGAAGAAAAACTGAAGTTGCTGCTGAAGCGGCTGCAGATGTCGGACACCCCAGCGGCAGAGGTGACAACTTGGGAGCCATCAGAAAACCCCAAAAATGGGATATCCCAGTTGCCTAGGGGACGTCTTAAGAAAGGTTCTTAACCACGATTCGTGGGAATTCGTTGCTAGGGGTCCCCTAGATAGTTATGCCGGTTTAACTGACTAGGCTATGTTGCAGTCATGCTGGATGTGTCTCTAGTTAGATGGGAGTCTAAGCCAACTTGTAATATTGGGGGTGCGCGTTGCATCACTGCATCACTATATGGATCAATAGTATAAGTATTACTACAATTTTTAGGGAATGAAATCCATTTGCCCAGCTAATGTGATGTTCACCCATCCCCGAAGATTCACCATTAGTAGATCATTGTCCAAATTGGAAACCCAAGGATTTCCACGTGTATGTTGCAATGTGCCCCCAGTTTTAAGTTGGTTTGTAAACCCCTTGAACTACTGTATATACAGTTGTAAGTTGGAAGTATCATAAACCATAATTAGTTGTTGGAATTATAACCAACTTTAGCTATCTAGAGGGCCCCACTTTGTGATTTACCAGAGGATTGTTTTTTTTCTTGGGACGATGGTTGCGGGTAGCAACTTCCAGGCAGTCTGAGTAGCGCAGCACATGCCGTGCTATACCTTGATGAAGGCCCCAAACGATAGCTAAGTTGGTGAACACAATTTTAACAACTATGTTCTAAGATACTTGTAATTATAGTATTCATGGGGTGAAACTAAACCAACATTCACATCACGTTTGTGGGCCCAACACTGTAGGGATGTGCTGGAAAATCGTCGACCTTAATCATCAAACATGATAAACATGGTGGAAAATAGTGGTTCGACCATGAATATATATATATATAATAGTGTCTAATGCTGGTAAAACAATGTCATAAACCACCCGTTTGGAAATGTTTTATACCACATTGATGGTGATTTGGGGATGGTTCATGGCATTGTTTTACCCACATTAAGCGATGAATTAACTCTCCCAATTTCTGATCAACTGCTGCTTGGTTGAGGCCAGCCCCACTGGATCTAAAGCACTTCCTGGCGATGGAGGCGCAAATTTTGCAGGGTTTGACCCTTGAAACATGTGGTTACAAGTTACAACCAATAAAAAATGGTGACTCTATGTCATTTTAATGGTTTTTGAATAGATGTTACCTGTCCACTTGCCTATCTACTTGAAATCCTCACCCCATGAATCGTAACTGGCTGGTAGCAGGTGGTTAGTTTTACCCGGTTGTAAATGGCACAACCCACTCAGGGGATTTATTCATTGGACTGATACTCCATTCTTTATACGGATGTTGGTTTCCTGAACTAGGGGTACCCCCAAATCATCCATTTTAATAAGATTGTCCATTATAAAGCATCCATTTTGGGGTACCCCCATTTATGGAAACCTCCATATTTTCTCAAGCGTTCCTATAGTTCTGTTTCTTTCGAAACTTTGGCCACCTTGCTCTGCCGGAGATTTGCCCTTGCTGGGGTATCATCTTGTTGCAGAAGCTGCCGGACGTTTGGTGTTTGACTCTTGAATCGCCTGTTGGAAGGGAGAGCTTTACGACCAAAGATCACTAGGAACTTTGAGGATGAACATGAATCTTGAACACAAATGAACAATGAAAATCCATGAAAACAACTTGGTTAGATAAGGATTAGTGTAGAATTATTTGGATATTCCTAAAATAGGGGTACCCCTAGTTCTCATCCATTTATATATGAGATTTTCCATGGGGTACCTCCATCAGGGAACATCTGACCAGTTTTCAATGGGATCACCCCACCAGTTCCTGATTGGTTGGTACATAAGCCCCAATTTCTACTGTCATATACTTAATAATATATATATATATACACAGAACATATATATATATATATATATATATAGATATTATATATATAGATATTATATATATTTATTTATATAATATATATATTATATTATATATATATATATTCACATATACATATTTTTTTTTATACTTATGCGTTTTTATTTGTTATATTTGTAATATGTTATATATATATACATACATGTGTTCTACATTTACTATGCATCCAATATCTATATATATATATATAAATATGTATATGTGTGTGTACATGTATAGGTATAAAGTCACTTTTCACCATATGGCAGGATCATTCCCTCAGTTCAGGCCGCCGCATCCCGTGCTGCCAGGTACCTGAAGTTCCGCCCGTTGAAGAGGCGAAGGTACCGCGGACTGAGCGCAGTGAGGAGGAGGAAGAGAAGGCAGCGAGGGAAGTGGAGGAACACGGGCCACGGAGATATCAAATATGCCATGATTTGATATGATTTGCCTATATAATATATGTGTTTTGTTTCTTATTGTTAGCTGTGTTTCTTTGAACAGATATACCTACATATTTTGATCCAGATATATTTTAAGCTGCATTTTAAAGGTATTATGCACTAAACAAACAACCTACCTATATACTTTAACTATTCATTGTTTTCAACTTTATTTGTCTACCTATGTTTTGATTGTTCGTAAAGATATGTTCTATCCTTCATGCTGTGATCCAGATTGACATTGTTCGGAAACGAGGCTTCGCCAGGCATACCAAGTCGCAAGTGTGGTTGGGAAATGTCCGGTGGTGATATACTCAGGGTTCGAGATTGTGAAGTCATTTCAATGAACCCATAAGAACATCATGTGGGTAAAACAATGCCATTTGCACCATCCCCCAGAAAAAAATCACCATAAAGTTATAGGTGGTATAAACTTACCATTCCCAGTCATGGGTTGTAAAAATGACATTGTTTTACCGCACCCACCATAGATTCGACTGCTGCGGTTCAGACCTGGAGGGAGTGGGCGATTTTGTTTTTATTTTCCATGACAGCCAGTACATATTCGCAAGGGATTTATAGTTACTATATGTTACTATAAGAAAATTTAGTTTGGTTACTATAAATCTTCATTGTAGTTGCTTACTGTTTCATAAATCCTCCAGGACAAAAAATCACAAGGCATCAGGACCGATGTTCCCAGAAATGATCGCAAGGAGCCAGTCGACATGATCTGAATTGTTTTTTTGGGGGAACATCATGAAATGACAATATTGTCATTGTTTTTTTGGTGAGTGTTTGTGTTTTTTCTTTTTTTCTGGTGTGCGTGTGTTTTTTTTTTGTTTGGGAACATCTGATTTCCGTTGAAAAATTCAACATGTGAAAGGTATCCATTATACAAAGCGGGGTCTCCAAAGGATAGCTAAGTGGGCTTATAAACAGGGGTTGGTAACTGTCCCATTTTGGGAATATTGGACATCACCTTATAGTAGCCATTATAGACCATATACCTAATGGTTGGGTGATGTTCAATGGGGACATTTAATGACCCATGA
>Ga0126342_10012634_pt1 | contig 15041 bp, 18 predicted proteins | sample Cyp1metagenome_FD_92528 | JGI IMG/M metagenome (GOLD analysis project Ga0126342, IMG submission 92528) | Coral microbial communities from Lord Howe Island, Old Settlement Bay, Australia - Cyphastrea 1 metagenome | ecosystem: Host-associated > Invertebrates > Cnidaria > Coral ...
ACCCTCGCCCCCCCCCCGCCTGCACCCCGCCCGTCTGCCCCCCCACTCCTCCAGCGCCCTGCCCTTCGCCCCCCCTACCCCTCCAGCGCCCTGCCCTTCGCCCCCCTATCCGGCCAGCGCCCTGCCCTTTGCCCGCTAGCGCCCTGCGCTTATCCTTCCAGCAGCTTCCCTCCGTCGATACCCTCCAGCACCTGTAAGCTGAGCGCTCTTGGAGGGTTTGGGCAAATCATGATTTCGAATTTGCTGGTGAGTTAAAAATGCTTCTTATCTGAAAATACGTTTGTTTGAATAACACATTGAAATTGCTTGCAATTGCTGTTCATGCATTCCAGCTTCAACCTCATTCCAATGTATATCCACAAAATGTTTTCCACACAACAACAATGACTTTGTAAAGATTCACTTTTTTCCGAATATCATCAATATCATCCACAAATCAAAATCTAATTAGAGTTTTGCCACGCCATCATCACCGTCATGCTGAATATCGCGTTCTCTTCATCAGGGGCTGGCAAGGGGACTCGCATGGAGAACTGCACTGAGAACTGCAGCTAGATTCCACGTCATTCAAATTGGCAATGTCGCTAGAGACATATTCAACTTCCAGAGAAACAACGCTGTGAGTGTCCACGTTGGAACATGGAGTATGCACAACATCTTGTCGTCCTACGCTCCCTTGACTTGATGCTGTCGAGGCTGTCTCTATTGGAATCTCCATCTCTAGTACTTCCACGTCAGAATCAGACCTACCATGATGACCTGGAGAGTCATGGTCATCATCTTCACCATGGGGATCCCCATCATTGGACCCACAGGGTGAATGATGCTCATCTGGCTCGGAACTCACTAGCTCCCAAGAATCTGACTTCTCACCAGATGAAGATGAAGCTGATTGATCATCTTGATTTGCATGCAAATCACCAACCATTCTCTGACCAACAAATCCTTCTGTCGATCCAACTTGCCGTGGGACGTAATCAACATAAGGAAAGGGTACTGAATTGATAGTCTCACTGTAGACACGCATTCTCTCTGAAAAGCTAAAGTGGTCATTGGTCCATGTCAGGCAGCCAGGGCCGCTCACGTCAACGCTGCAAAGATTCCCGACACTGTGTGAAGGAATGTTCTCATGCTGGGGAGCGTCCCTGGCAATCACCGAGTCACCCATCGTTCTAGGAGTGTCAGCGAAAGTCTTCTCAAACGCCCTTGAAGCCATCATGGAACCCATGGCTTGCCCCTGTTGGACCAGGCGCCCCAAGGTGTATGTATGAAGTTTTGATTTTGAGTGATATCGACCTTGAAACATGTATCAGACCTCACGCTGACGAATGGGTTTCGTTGGGGACCAGCAGGTTTTGCGCATACAAGAAACAGTCAGATTATATCCTATCAGGTCATGTCATGCAAGGCTTCTGTATATGTGTGGTTCTGTGTTCTGTCTCTCTGTGTGTCTTGTACTCATCTGGAGCCTTACCTCCAAGCGAACACAAGAGCGTTGATTCACTGCCACCACCACCACCAAACACTGACAAGCGAGCAATGCTGAAAAAAGGTGAAGGAAAGGAACGTCCTTGGCATGTAACACACCTTTTCAGTATGAACTATAACATGATGAAATGTCATCATGATTTCGAAGAGCTGAAGGATTTATTGAAGGAATCTGAATTTCGTGGAAGTGCGGGGCAGGTGTACAAGCCTTTAGACACTGTGTTTATTGTCTCATCTCCCACTGCAACACAACGAAACAGCAGGCAGGGAGGTGGGTACCTCATTTCAAACGGGTCTTGTCGTTGATGCCTTTGAGGCTCGCATATCAACCTGAGATGCTCACGCAGCATTAGCAAGAATGTACGGCCACTGGTTGTGCATGTTCGCCAGGATACACCTTGACAGACATCTATGTATTGCACTATCGAAGAAGAATATAGACTAATCAGGCCAAACTGACAAACAATATTCTAGATTTACACACTGTGGTTACTGTAATCTAAAAGACTGGTCTGGGCTTTGAGATATATTGTTAGAGAGTCACAAGCGATGGTTTTACACATGGATTGTTGCTGCCCGCGAAGCAACCATAGTGGACACCAAAACAAGCATGCAATTACAGGACAACACGCGGGATGCGATGCACTCTCCCATCAGCACCAGCTGAACCAATCCCTGGCGAGCCGAGTAGCTCAAATCATGCAGAACATTCAGCAAACAAGCAGCTCCGGGCTCCGAAATTCCTCAGATGCAAATTACATGTTGCAAGGAAGCAAAGTGGCAAACTCATTGACCCAGTAAGATTGTAAGACTTCTATGGTATCTGCGCTTCCACAGTCCAACAAACAACAGCGCAACATCACTCGATTGTTTCTCAGATATGAAATGGTAAAAGGGTGCCAAGGTTGCATGCCTAATGCATACCGATACTCTGCGTTGAACATTTCCATCGTGCACTGATGTGAATGACAACAGCTACCCATTTGAACAGAGTCCTCTGTCCACGTGTGCATAGAATTTCCGTGGTCCCATGCGGTCCCATGCTGGTTGGGTGCTTCCAAGCTGGGAAGAGGCAATGCTGAAACATGGAGTTGGGTCAAGTCTGACAAACTTAAGTGCTTAAAGCATCATCTGCCGTTGGCTATAGGGCTGCTGCGGATGTGGATGCAGTGGTGCCTGCTGCCGATGCATTCACCAGCCTCGCCGGAATACAAACAAACTGATTAAATTGCTTTTATGATTCTACGACGTGTAAATTGGAATGCTGTGCCCAGCTGATCGCAAGGCCGTCATATGCTCTCTGTCTCTCTCTCTCTCTCTCTCCCTCTCTCTTTCTCTGTCTCTGTTACTCTCTTAGTCACACTGAAAATGTCGCTCGGCCACTTGGCTGGCTCTGGCTTCATGATGCAATGCTTGGTTGACTATACTGGAAGTATAGGCGCATGATATATATGAGCCTTCCATGTTGATCAGAGCACTCAAAGCACATGTGCTGAGCACGGTTGCCCAACACAGTTCAAAACCAACACGTTCACCTGTAGCAAATAAACTTGCGTAGCTTTCTTCATCCTCATGTTCTAAAGCCAAGCAGCTGGCACAACCATTCTTTACAGCATTCGCAAATGACCGTCGCCTGGTTCACAGTCTCGCAAGATACATCACTTGGAATGTCCCCAAACAACCTCAGTTGGAACATAAGTTCGGAAAAGCAGCCCTTCAGCGCCTTGCCCATGGTTTTCGAATCTTAAGATATTTCTGGCTGACATTGGGTGGGTGAGGGGCCAACCATTCTTGTTGCAAATGTTTCAGGCAAGTCGTTCGTTGTTCATCCATTCTATGTGTGTCTTTGTAGTGTAGAAAAAAATGAATCCATCTTTCTGATCCAAGTAGCTTTGACAACGAAGGTTTCTTCTTCTGAGCTCTATTCGAGGGACTTGGGCGCGACGATAGAAACACTGAAGGAAGATTCTCAAGACGAAGCCCAAAGTCAGAAAGCACAGACGCCTTCAATATTTCACGAACACGTGTCGCACAGGTTGTGTGCCAGTGCAACAAGCAGAGCCCGCACTGCATTGACCCGGGTACGCTGGTCAACAAACAAACGACACACTCACATTCACGCTTGTCATGGGCATCAGCAGCACCCGCTGGTTTGGTTGGGTATTCATTGCTCCTAGTTGGGCTGACTACATCTTTGGAGCTGCTAGGTCCAAGCAACTCAGGATCCTCACATGCAGTAGGGTTTCCCAACAAGCAATTAGTGTATATTGTTTTGAGGCGCATCACAGACTCAGAAACTTGAGGCCTTTCCTTTCTTTTGACCCTCCGGACTCCGGTTCCTATAGCGGGATGAAGACATTCAGCACCATCAAAGGAAACCAGTGCAGATATCCAATTTACAGGGCATATCAGGCCGTCATTTTCATCGATGCGAACGGACCGACCCGTCAATGATGTGATGTCTGACCACTGGACGAAGTCGATAGAAATGTTGCCATCTTCAATCATACGCAGCATTAAGGAAACTTGCCTATCCTTTCCCAGTTCTATCTGTTGCAAGGAATCGCGTCTCTCCACCAATGATGCTGCAGAGACTTGCAAAGCATCCTTCCACCTGACCACTCCATTGTGAACTTGTCCAAACGGTGGCGGTGCTCCGTCCGTGCTTGATGAAGCTGATGCTGGTTGATGCACATCACTGACAGTGACAGTAACACCCTGAGTGTGACCGCGTCCCATCAGCACTTCCCTCAACCAAGAGTCGTTTTCCATATCATGTACATTCAAAACAGATGTATACCCCTCAGTGCTCACAGGATCGATCAGAGAATCAAGACTGTCCAGTTCTTTGTTGTCTTTGTTTTGTTCTGCAAGTTGATCAGAAGCTACAGCTGCAATCCTATGACTAGCTTCTTCGGCTTCCAGTAGATATCCACCTCCCCACTTGAGTCGATGTCATTGTTTGATTCACGTCCGTCAGCATTGTCCAGTCCCATTGCAAGGTCCCATTCATCACCGAAAACCTCACAATCACTGTCTGCACCATCATTGTCATCCAAACTTCTGTGAAGCACACTGTCCTGGCTACTATCTGAGTGGTCTGAGTCAGGGCATTCGTCACCAAGATCATCATCATCATCCAATTCCAAAACATGATTGTCAAAACCTCTCAAGACATCGTCAACTGGCAAATTGGGACAGACATTTTCTTTGTCAAGTAGTTTCTTGGCTTTTGGTTTTGTTGACCGTTTCTTCCGACGTGGGGGCCGGAGAACACACACCTCTGCAACATTCGGAATGTCTGGCGTTGACCAAGCAAAGAGACTTCCAAAGCTGGATTGAATCACTTCGACAATGCATATCGTACATAGCTGATTCTTGGTCACACATTCAAAGGCTGCTGCAATAACATTGTTGGATTGCGTAGGGGAACTGCGGTTGTCATACTGAAAAGCGACATGTTTGCAATAATTCTGGATAGCTTCCAAAGGGGATGTATCATCGGAAACATGCGCCTCCACATTCTCAACTGGCGCATGTGGTTGAAGCTTGACAAGCATACCTATGGAACGCGACTTCTCTCCCAATACAAAAACCTCGTAGGTAAATAGTTCCTCACCCTGCAAATGTGGCAGTGGCTGTGGCTTTCTCAGAACTAAAGCTGGAACCCCATCAAGTGATGTTGGCTTGAAATTCTTGATGGCAGTGATGACTTGCTTGTTGTAGGAAACAGTCTGTCGAACTGATCTGGGCGGTAGCAATGCTGGATTCCACAATTTGCAGCTGCCACTTGGAACAGATTCATCTGCAGTGACGCTCCACCGGTTCAGGTCACCTAAAATCTCAGCCCGCGAGTCCCAATAGAGAAAACAACTTCTCGCCATCCCGGAAGCCCATGGTATAACTTCCTTAAACTTTGTGGCATTGCCCGTCATTTTTGCTATGGTCTTTCGTATACAAACCCTTGAGCAAAGAAGCTCCAGGCTGATATTGGTGTTCTGGGCACGGTGCATTGCTGCTTTGATTACTGAGTTCAGACCCTCTAGCTCCTGGATGTCTGTGCGTAACATTAGGGCTGCTTCAATGAGAACAGATCTCAGCAAACCTTTTGGGCGAATGGTTCCAGATGTCGATGCCACCCACAAATCCTCCAGGCAGTGGGCTTTCAATTTGCGAGCGTTTGCTTCCAAGAGATCATCTTCAGTGTGCAAAATTTCCAAAGCGATTCCTGAGACTTCGGCAGAAATTTGGGCATTGAAGTAACATGAAGATGATATTCAAGTTCAAGAAGCACATTGGCCTTTTGGGATAGAATCTGAACCAGTGAGCCATGTCAATAACCCAAAGCCAAGCAAGACACCATCGTTCCAATAGAGAGCATTGTTTGCAACAGTCTGTCAGAGTCACCGTCATCTTCAGGCTGAAGCATGGCTAGAGTTCAACAATTTCAACCAAAACTTGGTTTAACAACACACTTCGCTCACATACATACAGACAGACATACAAACATGCACACGAACATACATACAAACATACATGCATACACGCATACATACCCCCCACACTGACATTGACAGCAAAATTCAACACAGCCATCAAAACATTATCTATTTTCAAATAATCATGGCTCATGACAGCCGCGACAGGCCAACAAGACCAACCGCAATTCAGCAGTTCAGCAGTCCAGCAGCAGCAGCAGCAGCAACAACTCATCACTACCACCACCACCACCAGCACCACCGCCACCACCCCAATCACAACCACAACCCCGGCCACAACAGCAACCACAACCAGAAACAGAGCCACCACACAGAGCAACAACCAATCATCAATCACAGGAGTTAAAGTCCAGAAAGCCAGAAGGCCCAGAAAGCACTAGGAGCAGGACAAGCAACAGATGCATCACACATTGTGAGTTTTGCAGTTGCAGACATCTTGACAAAAATCTACATCGGTTACATAGGAAAGTCAACAAGTCAACAGTGCTATGGCTGACAAGCAGAGGAAGAATTTGACATGCAATCACAACATTGGCGGCCAATGCATTGACAGCAAAGGAAGCAATGACATGACACCAGCCGACTGCAACGTTACAACGACCACCACTGTCCACCACTGTCCACCACTTCCAACCACACCACCATCACCACCACATCAAATAAACCCAGCAGCAGCAACAACAACAACCCACCAATCACAACAACAAATCAAAATAACAAATCACAACACGAACGCCAACACCAAGACTGCTTTGCCGCTTTGCCCTGACTGCACACCAATTTCAGCAATCACACTGGCAGGGGCATCAGTGACTGCCTGTGAGCCTGGAAGGCTTCTATGAATAGCAACTGGTTCCTCGAAAAGCATCCAGAAGAGTTTGGTAGGGTACCTGAGCTGACCAGATCAGAGATTGTTGGACTACAGGCCGCAGGACCCACGATGAACTTTGATGATTGCACTTGCAAGTCTTAGGTCTTAGAGTGTTAGGTCTCAGCCTGAGCTAAAAACGTTGATAAACAATGGGTCACATGTCAGCATGAAGCCTGTCTCAAGTCTCAAATGAAAACCTCCACATGATGCAAACGTCAAAGAGTCATAGACAGAGAATGGCTAGACGAGGCACTGGTCCAATAATTGAACAAGTCTTCGAACATAAGCAGTGTAGTTGTGGTGAACCAATTCCAAAGCCAGCAATCTCAGAAAAGATTTCTCTTCCGCTTTCAAAAGTTCCGAGTATTCGGGCAGATGTGGCCGCAGGTCAGACACTGCCAGAGACATAGTCTTTTCAACCCATGTGTCGAGGCTCTCCAGTAAGGCTAAGAACTCATTCTTTACTTCCACAGCTCTCATGCAAACCAAAGCCACAATTGGAATGCCCCTGGTGCGTCCAAAGGACTGAGACAACCCCTCTGGGCCCTGCTTGCTCAATATGTTGAAGAAGTGTTGAACAGGTCCACGAGCAATGTTTGAAACGCGCAACACGAACCAGAAAATCACATCAGCCAAAGATATGAGAGATGCCTTAATCCATTTCGTCGTTTTCACTCGGTACGCTCTTTGCTCATCAATTGCCAGTTCATTGACATCATCACTACCATCCCTTGCAACCTGTTCCTGGAAGACCTTGTCTTCTTGCTCCCGCTGCGCCAGAATGCGCCTGGCCTCAGCTGTGTCAAAAACTGCAAAGAAGCTTGTGTAGATCCGGTGCGGGTGGTTCTGCATAAAGAAAGCTTCAGTACCTCAGGGCTCAGGACAGTCAGGACGGCGGTCTTCGGGAACAACCGCCCGTTCTTGGTAAGACAGTAAGACAGCAATATCCGGTTATTGTTTTAGGTGACCTTAAGCTAGATTGAAAAAAAAGCGATGACAGTGGGGGGGTCACTAAAAGACTAAAAAGACCATTTACCAAGCCAAGGTGATTTGAACAACAGGGCCTTAGAGAGGAGGGAGAAGTACAATTTTGCGTGGTTGCAATGTAAACATCTGGATTAGGCCTTTGCAAACCCCCGATCAAGAGGCAAGAAAATTCAAAGGATCGACAACGACGACACCGAGGAGGATGACAATGGTGGTGATGACGATAATGAAGATGAAGATGAAGATGATGATGATGATGATGATGATGATGCCGGTGGAGTGTCAGTGGTGACGGTAGCGATGCTGATCATGAAATGGTCATGACGACGAGGACGTGAGGACCATGGTGCTTGATGACTTTGCTTTTGTTAAAGATGGTCGTGATGATGGTGGCAGTGGCGATAGTGGTGGTGGTGATGCTCATGGCTGCATGGTGGTGAATTGATTTCACTTTTTGAAATTTAAGATCAACAACATGGGATAAGCAGCGGATAAGCATGTAGAACTATGATCACGATGACTATGGCTGTGTGGCTGGTGCTATTGATGGTGGTGGTGGTCAAAGTGTCGGTTGATGTTGACGGCGTACAGCGTTGATACTGTTGGGTGGTTCCATGGATGGCCATGCTTTTGATGACGGTGATGGGTCGTTTTTGATCAGAATGCTGAATGCTGGCTGATGATTTATGGCGATGGTATTGTATGATTATGAAGGACCGATCAGCACACGAATGGACGAATGACTTAATTTCTTGATGACTGAACGAATGATTGATTGAATGAATGTTAATGAATGAAAATGAATCTAGCCATGTGGCCATGTGGTGGGTAGTGGTCATGATGATGATGAACATGACCATGATTGGAACCCGAACAACAAAAACCCTGCTGTGGGGACACGAAGCAAATACATGAGCCACATTTTTGGGGTATATGTTATTTCGCAATCTCTGCTTCTTGCTTGGAAAGCTATGGCTATGAGCTATGAGCAAATGAATCGCAACAGATCTACTGTACCGAACAAAACTGGTGAAGAAAAAGTGTGTTGAAGCAAATCTTTTTGTGACCGTGGACGCTGCCCCACCGCCCTGACAGTGGAACAGGTGGCAGCACACGTACTGCACGGTCTTCCCGGGCAAACTCGGGGTACAATAGTTTCCATGCCGCTGAAACTTTCTTAGCATGGGCCCTCCATGTGTGACATACTTGTGCTAAAGCAGAAAAGTACCGCCACTTGACCCCTCCAGTCTTCAACAAATCGTTAGTCAGCTTCAACGAATCTTTGACCAACAAATGACATTGGTGCTTCAAGCATCCAAGATCAAAAAGAAATTGTTGTTTGAACTCTTCCCCTGTGGCCAGTAGAGACTTGATGGCATTGCGTGATCCAATTTGGTCTGGACCGCAGTCTGAAGTCCACGCCCACACATGGAAATACTGCTTTGGTAGTTGGTGCGACCTTGGCATGGGCTAGGCTTTCTTGAGGTCCTTACCAACAAGCAAGCCTATAGGGCATAAGGGCCAAACACTGGCAAGAAGGCAAAGCACACAAACACAAGATTTGTGACGAATCGGACGACCCACAAAAATTGTCGAAACAAAGTTCTGACTCATCTTCATCACCATCATCATCATCATTAATTTTATTATTGTTATTGTAATTATTGTTATTGTTATTTCTCCTTCATCAGCACCATCGTCATCGTCATCATCTTACTATCATCACCATCCTCACCATCACCATCGCCATCACCAAACCCGAGACCATCATCATCGTCATCACCATCATCATCATCATCATTATCACCAGCAGCATCTTCATGATCGCAGTCACAATCACCATCACCAACAACACTACCATCACTATCACCGCAACAATCGCTGTCATCATGGCCATCATCCTCGTCACCGTCATGAGCAGCCTCATCATTTACTTCCCAATATCGCATTCGTCACACCCATCAGCCATCAAAAAAATATATGCAGATCATCGCTTTCACTTTAATGTTCATTTTATCAAAACACCAGTGTCATCATCACCATTATTATCATCATCATCATCATCATCCTCGTCATCATCATCGCCATCGTCATCGTCGTCGTCAAAGTCATATTGTCGTCGTCATCATCGTCATCATGTCCATCATTCACACCACCTTTAGCCAGTTAGGAGCCAATGGTTGAATTATCGAATCATCCTCAGAGCCATCACCGTGAAATCTGCCATGCTGCCATCCGATGGTTCTTCAATCAATCAGTCTGTCAACCAATCAATAAAACACCATCAAACAATTAGACAATCAATGAATCAACCGCTCATCAATCAAGCAATCGATCAATCACGAATCAATGAACCAACAAATCAATGAATTAATTGATCAGGGAAGCAATAAATCAATGAATCGAGGAATCAATGAATCAATGAACCAATGAATGAATGAACCAGTCAATCAATCAATGGTTCAATCAATCAATCATTCATCAATCCCGGAGCAGACACTACATTACATTAGACATGCGCTCACGCACTTGGACCTGACAAACTGGCAGGCACCCCAAACCCAAATCAGGCACTTTCAGCAACATTGCTGCTACATTGCTACTATATCATATCAGTAAAATTTTGGATCTGGGTTTTTGTGATTGTTTTTCATGTTGTCGCTTGGCTGGCCCCAAGCATGCAAGAACCTATTAGTTGTCCAAGCCGTGAAGGAATAGCACACATTGCAAAGACGAGCGGAGCTGTGTATCTTCGGCCTGGGTATTTGATTTTGTTATATTTTGTTGGATACATGGAAACTATACAGACTCCTGCGCGCAATTCATCATCAACAGGCCGGTAAACGGTGAAAACGACTTGCTAATCTTTTTGGCATCAGGATTATCGATGTCACTGGGCGCAATGACATGCAAAGGAAACCCTTGGCCATAGCACAGCGCATGAAACATGGCAGCGAAATAGAAGGGCTCAAGGGTAGCGGTATCACGTTCTTGCGCGACGTCCTTTGAAAAGATGTCAGTCCTGTTGGTTGAAAAGTAACATATGCTTGCACAAGTTTGTGTTGGCCATTCTGAACTCACAATTCTAGACTTGACTACACTACACATCACACCTGCGGTGTGCAAGCTCCAAATGGGAAAAACTAAGGTACTAACTTCTGTGCACAAGCAATGTCATCCCACGTTCGAATGTTCAAGGAGCGAAGCTGCTTCTTGATCATTGCAATATTTCCTCCAGCCGTGCCTGACCCAACAACCTGAAGATCAGTCCTTGGCATCGGGCCCAGGACGGGGAAATCTGTGGGGAAGCAAAAGGATACCTAGAGACCCCCTAGAATGTGCCTTGCAGGGGCCCTAATACATACCGATGGAATTTGCTCAGGAAAGGAAACCTATAGCTACAGAGTTGGAGCCATCAATCAAGAACAAGATGCAAAGTTTGTAGGACAGCAAATGCGTTGCGATATCCACCAACTGAAGACAGCTGTGCTGGGTCCACCAAGTACATGCTGGTAACGAGCAACCCGCTAAGCTTTGAGTTCTGGTAAATCCCACTGTTTGTCGCATCTCCAGTAAATTCCGTTCCTCCCAGGATGAAATGTTTGTTGGCATTATGACTGTCAGCCACACACATTTGCGCACCGTCAAAACATCTGGGTACTTTGAAATCTGCCATGAGCGCATCAGCCTCTGAAAAAACATCAGGGTGTGCATGTTGTGCGTGAGCAGGGGTGCAAGATACAAGCTGATGGTTCTCGGTTTCTGTTCTCATTCTCCATACACAGATGGAACGAAGCCTCTGACGAAAAAAATTGTGAAAAGCCCGGGTCCGAGCAACCCAAGTAGCCCATACTGAAATTTCCGCTCTCACCACAGTCCACCTTGACACATCGAGTAAAGCTGAAAGGGGGAAGCCGACGGCACTTGTCAGTGCGAGTGACTTTCTGACACCTAGTGCGATGGACCCCCGCGTTGTCAAATGTACTTTGCGACGGGTAATCTCTAGGTCCCACGTTTCAGCTTTCGCTTTGTCCTCTTTGTCTTGATGTTTCTTCAGTTCACGCTCTGCTACAGCCAACTTTTTCTTAAGCATTCTTAAGCTGTTTCACCTGCACCCGAGCCTGGTCACGCTGCTGTTCAGTCTTGCGCAGCCTATCAATGATAAATTGTTTGTGACAAAGTTGCAAATTTTCATCGTTCTGACACATTTGACGGACAACTTGATTTTGTCCCCTGACCATGACTTCGCTGAGGGGCTGGGATTGGTCAGACTGGTCAATCTGCTCTTCAAACATGGAAAATGACGAGCTTGCTCGTGACATGGTTGACAAAGACAAACGTGGTGCTGCTGATGATGATGACTGCGAATTTGATTCATCACCTGCATCACCTGATCCACGACCGCGAGATGCTTCCAGCACCCGACGGCGTTTAAATTGCGAATTCTGCTCAATTGGAATTGTCAAAGGGGCATGATCTGAACCCTCTAGCCCTGGTGGTGCAGACCTACATCCCTCATCACTGCGCAAAGGATATGCCACGGAATAAGACTGGCACCCTGAACTCTGTAGGATCCCTCACACGGCGATCATATTCTGCCTTAACCATTGCCTGCCAGCGATCTTGATAAATATCTTGCCAGCAAGCTGATTGCTTGCAGATAAAGGGAACAATGGCAGAAAGGCGATACAAAGCAAGCGCTGAAGTCATTGGAACCGTTGCTGTTGCCGTTGCCCTGTAATAATCCTGGGGTATTGTCCACATCAGAGGCATCAAGTTTTTTCTTGAATAGAAAAAATGAAAACCAATGAGTGGGAATATACAAAGGATACCGGGAATATCAGAATACCAAGAGGAAACAAAATATCATATCTGGGAAATGTGATGCTAGGTATTTAAAAAACCATAAATTGAATTGCACTAGTTTATATCTATAACATACCTTGTGCATCCTTGCGTACCCTTGCGTATCCTTATGTATCCTTATGTGTCTTTCGGATTTGTATCGCAGTGGGATTCCAAAAATATCAACTATTTCGGGGGATTGACCCCAAACACCAGTTGCCTGATTGAAGGTAGTTGATGATAATGGCTCTGTCGTGCAACAGGAGAGATAAAACCCTAAACCCTAAACCCTAAACCCTAAACCCACACTTGAATAAATCCATTCATTAACTAACAGTGACATGACGTAGCATGAAGTAAATATCTACCAGTCGGTCTATCAAGTCTATCGGAAAAAAGTGGACCATGAAAATACAGTGACTACCCGGAACCCCAGAAAACTTCAAACAGTGATTTCGGGCCAAAACCAATCCAACAGAATTGTGCCAACAATATCCCGAAGACATTCTTGGACAGGATCTTTGCAACATTTCGCTTGCAGTCAGATTCCCTTCGATAAGATGATTTGAAGAGCGTGGCATAGAAAGACTCCAACCTTAGGAACAAAGCGAACCAGGGTTTCTGCATAGCATGCAGCATTCCATTCATGCATGTGTGCTTGCGAAAGTCTTTAAAGAACATGTCACCTACTACATTTATAAAAAATGGGGCGACTTCGCTGAAGTGGGCCATTGTTGTTTCAGCTCACACACAACTGTTGAACCCTGAAACCCAATCCGCTTATCGTGTAATTACCTATAACTGAATATGTCATGAACTTAGTCCAGAGTCCATTAGTCATGAACCCACCTGTTGATTCCAACATTTTGTTTTGGAAACAACCTGGGGACATGATCTCAGTTTTGCTTTGCTACCCTTGTGCTCGAGAAAAAGAATCACAATCACAGGTTGATTTTTTTCCGGACCTTCTCCCTAGATATAAACATATATATATATATATATATTTAAATAAAAATATGTCATATAATATATATATATATATATATGTTATATATTATATATTATATATAGTAAAAAACATAACATATATATATATATATGTTGGTCTCAGCATCGTGGCCCCCAGCTGCTTTAGACTTTAGACTAGTTGCTGTTCACCCGTCACCAGAAGATCATCTACATCGCAGCTCAGCTGGGACAAAGGAAGCAAGCGCTGAGCAGAAACTAAGAAAATCGCCATGGCAATCCCCCACACAACGCACTTTGTGTGCATGTTGGTGGCGGCAGTGGGTTCAGCAAATCTTGACAAAGTGTCTACTATAAGATGTATATAGGTCATACTAATTTTCAGGTATCATACGTGCAATCTCCCCTCTCAAGATGAATGTGTGACATACTGGCATCGTATGTCCACGTGTTGAATGTGTTGGTTCAAACCTTACAATCCTGATCAATCCTGATGATAATAGTTTTGTTTTTTCAATCACGTCGTGTTAAGCGCTGGAGTACTTTTGTCTTTGTATAGTTTTTTTTCCCGACGGTTTGCCAAACCATAAGTAGCTGTTGCATTTGCATCGTCAGTGTCTTTTTTGCATCGTTGGTGTCTTTGATGTATCATTTCATAAGGTGAGGTGAGCAGCGCTGGTCCCCTGAACAGTACTGCTGCAATTTGGTGGCCAGCTTAGGCGAAGCACCTTTGACCCCAAGGCAAAGTTGTCTTCCCTATGTTTTGGGGTGTTCCTCATTTCTTTTTGGAAATGTACACCCATGGTGGTGCCACATGTTTGTATTGAACCATCCAAAAAAAAAACACAAAATCAATCCAGATTTGGTCTCACAAAAACCCTGTTGGGTCTCACAAAAGATTGATGGGTTCACAAACCCTTTGTTTTGATCCAAAAAATGTTGTTTGCTCCCAACTAATGTTGAAATTTACACTATGGGTTGGCTCCAAAGAAACCATGAGACACCCCCTTTTTTTTTGAAATCAATGTTGCGTGCATTTGGAAACTATGATGTTTCACACATTTTCTGAAAACATTCACCACAAAAAACATGCACAAACAAACTTGTTGGATCAACAAAAAAAATGTTGTAGGCTTAACTTTAGCATAGCTCTATACAATTCTATACATATACCCTTATAAGAAGGCTGCCCCTCCAGCACTTGACTGTGAGGTGCTCTTGATACCCTGTCAGCTCACCAGAGCCAGCTTTGCACATGCTTAACTGTTTGATAGTTTGATATAAGGTTTTTTTAAACCACCCAGGCTTTGCTGGAGTCAGTAAGATCTTAGGCGAGTACAAGTGTTCAAGCCATACTCACCCTCCAAGTTCTTTTGCCATCCACA
>Ga0126342_10012635_pt1 | contig 15041 bp, 10 predicted proteins | sample Cyp1metagenome_FD_92528 | JGI IMG/M metagenome (GOLD analysis project Ga0126342, IMG submission 92528) | Coral microbial communities from Lord Howe Island, Old Settlement Bay, Australia - Cyphastrea 1 metagenome | ecosystem: Host-associated > Invertebrates > Cnidaria > Coral ...
AAACCAACACATTTTGTTAAATTGATGCTTCTCATCGACGGACATTTTTCAGAAATGTCCGCGTGCCCCATGATCAACAACTGATGAGTTCACATCTTCAGAAACACACAAAACATTGGAAAACACCATATAAAATGGACATTTGCCTATGCAATGGATCTTGGAATAAATGATGCTCCCGGGTAACCTAAGGGCCGGAGCGACAAATGATTTGTGCTAGATATTTTTGAGTCTCCAATAAATCCATACATCATGTGCTTTGTTCCTGTAGACTATATTTTGGGGAACACTAGATCTCCAGTCTGCCAAAGAGAGCAGGGGGATCATCCAGCAACGTCTAGGACCAAGTCATGACTCTGGGAGGCAAACATGACATGAATGCAATAGTTTCAGGATGTTTCAGGGTGTTGAGATGAATTACAGTACGACATGTGACATGAGTTCTCGAGGATTGTGTTTGTTTGCTGTGCTCATTTTAAAATGCTTGTTCATGTTGTCAATCACTTGATGGCTCGAGCGACTTTGCTTCTGAAATCAGAGGCACAATCGGTCACATTTGCAGTTGCGGCCCATGAGTACAGTCGGTGGCTACGTGCATGATGTCTCAGGCGGTGCTTCCGCCACCATCGATCTTCGTGTGCTTTGCTTCACCGATGAAGTGCGGCTCAGCGTCACTCCTTCCACCCTGGGCAGGGAAGTCCGAAAGATGGTTTCGGAGAACTTTCCACCAAAGCCGGGCGTCCAGATCGCCTTGTGTCACATGGAATCCCCCCTGGTGCACGGAAAGAGTTTGCAAGAGCAAGGCGTTGTGGGTCCAGCTGCTACTTTGTCTTGTGCTTTCGTGCCAACCAATTTATATGCCGCCTGGCGTTATGTGCAAAGAGTTTTGGCAGATGAGTTTGCTCTGGAGGGAGTCACTCAGCTTCATGGTGTCGCGTCTGGTTCATACCTTCACCATTTACCCCGTAGCCTGGAAAGCTTGGCCTTCGGCGCATGGTTCAACCAGAGCCTGGACCGAGTAGCCTTTCCGGTCAGTCTACGAAGCTTGGCTTTTGGCGTATCCTACAACCATGGCTTAGAGGGTGTTGTCCTGCCAGCAAACCTTCAACACCTAACGTTTGGTGCTGAGTTCAACCGGAGCCTGGAGCAAGTGACGCTACCGGATAGTCTTCGAAGCTTGACTTTTGGGAAGAAGTTCAACCAGAACTTGGAGGGCGTGAACCTGCCCAGTGGTCTTCAGGAATTGACCCTAGGTTTGAAGTTCAACCAGACCCTGGAGCGAGTGGTTTTTCCAAGCAGTCTTCGAAGCTTGACCTTTGGTGATTGCTTCAACCGCAGCCTAGATGGTCTGTCCTTGCCCACCAATCTTCAAACTTTGACATTTGGTGCTGGTTTCAGCCACAGCCTGAACCATGTATGCTTGCCAGACAGCCTTCAGAGCTTGACTTTGGGCGCTGCTTTTAACCACAACTTGGAGCAGGGTGTGACCCTGCCCAGCGGTCTTCAAAACCTGACATTGGGTTTGAACTTCAACCAGTCCCTCGATCGAGTGGTTTTGCCATGCAGTCTTCGAAACTTGACTTTAGGTGCTTCCTTCAACCAACCCCTTGAACATGTGTGCCTGCCGAGCAATCTTGAAAGCTTGACATTTGGTAGTGACTTCAATCAAAGCCTGGAGCAGGTGACTCTGCCCAAGAGTGTGCAAAGCTTGACTGTTGGTTTCAACCAAAGCCTGGACCGCATTCCCTTCCCAAGCAATTTGCAGAACTTGACTCTAGATACTCTAGGGAGTAAATCTAACCAATGCTTGGAGCATGTGACTCTGCCAAGCAGTCTTCGAAATTTGAGTTTTGGCCCTTGGTTCAACCAGACTCTCGAACGAGTGGTCTTGCCAAATGGCCTTCAAAGCTTAACATTTGGTGACCATTTCAATCAGAGCCTGGATTCTGTGGCCTTGCCATCCAGTCTCCAACAATTGATGTTTGGTGTTGATTTCAACCAGAGCCTGGAACAAGTTCTTTTGCCCAACACTCTCAATAACTTGACGTTTGGTGCTGCTTTCAACCACAACCTTGATAATGTGACACTGCCTGGCAGTCTGAAAAGCTTAACTTTGGGTTTTAGTTTCAATCAGAGCCTGGACCGTGTGACTTTACCTAGCAGCCTTCAAAGCTTAACATTTGGAACTTGGTTCAACCAGACACTCCATCGCGTGATACTTCCGAGCAATCTTCAGTCGTTAACTTTTGGAGACCTCTTCAACCAGAGCCTCGATGGGGTAACGCTGCCTGACAGTCTTCAACACCTGACCTTTGGCAAGCAATTCAACTGCAGCCTGAATGGTGTGGCCTTGCCAAGCAGTCTCAAATGTTTGACCTTGGGGATGGAATTTACCAACGGCCGCCACGGCCTGGATTCCCTGGATTCCGTGACTCCAGGTCTTCACAGTCTATCCTGGCAACGCCCAGGTGGTGAGATGCTCGTGATCAGCTGCAAATAATGCAAATAGTTCTCACAGTTCTCCTGTTCTTCACGCCAATTTGGGAAGTTCTGGGCGGCTCACGCTACGCCAAACGACTTTTGCTCCAATGATCGTCGATGAAACGGATGAATCTGCTGTATAAAATGGACGGCAGATGGCAGTGACTCACAGCAAACATGCGACAGCAGCTCCGTCCCGCAAGCAGTCAGTTTGCTATTGGTCAGCAGAGATTTGCTAGCACCATTTAATTTAATCATGTCATGTTCTTGTAGAATCTGATTTTGTTCCCCATGATCTCAAACAAGCCCCCCCCACCATCAGATTTCAAGAGAACGATCATCTGGGCATGGGTCAAGTTATTGAGGTACCAATGGACCCGCTTAAAACTGTTGATTGTTTGTATAATCATCTAAAAAATGGTAGACATTTCTATAAATTGTATTGAATTGTGATAATTTGTGTATTAATTAAGCTTTAAACATGATTAAAGCATCATCAACCATCGTTTCTTTGCGGAAGTTCATCATTTTTTGATCCATCCGACGTGAGGAGCCGCCTGCTGCTGGTCAAAAGCACCACCCAGACCACCGTGAACGGCGCCTGTGGTGGTGGCTGTGTGGACTCGGGGCTTGGCGGCGGCTCTTGGGTGCCTCGCCACGATGGATAGAGGTACCTTCAAGTGGTCATTTGATGTCATTTTTATGGGAAAAGCCATGAGAAACCATCGAATTTCGTGTTTTTCCCTAGTTATGGTGATATAATGGGGATAGAATGAGGATATGATGGGATATGTAACCCACCAGAACTATGCTTTCGTGTGTCTGACAATTGACAACGGGGTATACCCCCAAATTCTTGTTTGAATGGGACATATGATGATGGCTGGATTTTGGTGGACCCGATTTTCAGACATGATTTCGGGAGGTTAACCAGTTTCTAATTTTGAGAAAACCCTATCTGATCTATATGCGATAGATGGAGTTTGTGAACAAACAAAAAGACCGAACATACAGTCCGATAAATGGGAATGCAACCTTCGGAAGTGGGAGTAGTTCTGATACATCAGGATAGATATAATCCAGAAACGATGCCTGTTCACTGCTTGCAGGTGTTTTAGTTTATCGCTCTTGGCGATTACAACCAGAATGAAATTAGAGCCAATCCACAATAGGCTTTCCAAACTGCTCCATGGGAATCGTTCCAATAGAATTCCATAACATACCTGTTTCTTGGCCGTTCTGACAGTTCCAAAGCCAGATTTATCATTGATCACCTAGCCGACGTTTGCATTGCTGCAACAAAGTGATCGGAGACCTTTACCTTCTACAATCAGCACCGCTATCCATGCAATGCTAAGAATTTATTTGGTTATCATTCATATACACGAAGCTCACAAGCTCGAGACTTTAAGAGCGACTTATCCATGTTTGCCACTGATGTGTCACTGATCAACATCAACGTTGCTGCGTCTATTCCAAGGTTTCTTTGCCTGGCCCACAGCCTCCGCTTCTGACAGTGATGATCTTTCCCTTTGGTGTGGCTGGCTTTGGCGAAACCATGCGACACCCGGCTGTGGGAGCAGGGAGGCTTTTGATAATCGAGCTGTATGTTGTTTATATTTATATAAAGGACATATAGATAAATATTGTTGATGCTTGTCGCTATTCTGGCTAATTTCATCATTGAAGCCTTCAAGCCACCGCAAAAAGGCATGACCTGCTGGATTTTGATGGATTTCCATGCCCCGATATTGGAAGCAGCATGCAACAGGTGGCGGTTTGGCGGTTTCGCTTTCCTATTGCTTTACCACACTGGATTATAATTTTGGAATAATGCCTCCAGTGGAGATTGATCAGTTGGAATGCTCGGCATGTGAGGAGATTACATCATGTGCTATGGACCAGAAGGAAACGAAGCTCAGCTGCAGAGGTCAACCATTGTGTTTGCAATTCCATGGTTCGATGTCGTTTGGGTCCTTTGGGCAGGCCTCCTTTCAATGGCTTTGTCACCATTCTTTCATGGCATTCCTGCGGCATTCGAAGATCTTTGAAGATGGGTTGATCAATGGATCTCCTCCCATGGATCTCCTATGGATTCCTATGGCCCATGAAGAAAGATCTCAGGCCGAGGAGGTTGCCTCTGGGAACTGCAGCTCCATGCCCTACAACGTGGGAACGGTGAGGACCGGGATTTTGCGAAGGTTGGAGGACCATTTCCAGGCTGTCTTTGGTGCTAATACCGTCTAATACCAATATCATCCAGTATTCATTGCATTTCATTCCCATGTGAAAATCTTTTTTTGGGTTTGAAGTGTGTTGAAAACCACGAAAAAGCACCATGTACCATTTGCTTCACTTTGGCTTGCTGTAAGATTGGACATGGACAAATCAGGATGCGATCTCAAACTTTTAGTACGCCTGCTTTGCTCCACCTTGCATGGATGAAGTCTCGTGCCCGTCTCGCCAGGTGCAAACATAAATGTCAAATATGACCACCTGTTTTTAGAAAGATACCATACATGTTATATCATGTTATTATAGGTTCCCTTTCTTCAGCAAAGCACCAATTAACAACAGATAGTGACCGGTTATGAGAATGTCATGAGAATGTCAGGATGCTTCCGCATCTATCTTCGACTCCTTCAACAGAATGCGTCACAGGGACTCCTTGCACTGCGGACCTCGATGGGCACCTTTGCATTGGCACTGCTTGAAACATGGCCAACATGTTGTAAATGAAATGTAAATTATGGCTATATTAGGTCACAACGATACATACTCCTAGCAGGTAGTTAGCAACTGTGCATCACCAGCACTTGCTTGACACTGGAGCCAAAATGACATTCCTCTTGGAAGCCTGTGGCCCGGGGCCCTCATTTGAGGTATGGCATTCCTGCCGCCGACTTGGTGGTTGTGGCGATCATCGACTCTGCCTATGGCACCGGAGTGGCGTGTGGGACTGGAAGTGCTACAGCGGCAAGTTGTCCGCCACGGGGGTCTATTTGAACGAGCTCTTTCCATTTGTCTTTACAAGAGCCATTCATTTGGAGAAGAGCCGTTCATTACTTTCCTTTTATTGATTGCAGCAGCATGAACCGTCCGAGGATGTAACTCTGAAGGCATTGCCGTGAGCCAATGTAAGTGTCATGTAAGTGTCATGTAAGTGTCATATCTTTGTTGCTCAGCATTGCTTGCCTCGGTGGACTACGCTTGCACTTCCACAAAGAGCTGCTGCACCAAGGTACCCAGAACTTTCAAGGCTATCGTGCCTTTTTTCTGCAAAATCCAGGCAACTGATGGTTGGTATCAACAGTGGGTGACCAGTCTTCAGGCACTTCTTGATTTGTCATGTCTTGTCTAGTTCAGATTAGAGTAGAAATGACTTGCCATCTGGTGCTATGTATGGTTGTGCATTTGTGGCTTCTCTGCAGCCGCAGGTTTTCTGCAACCAATTGTGGAGCCCTACTTGAGCCAAGGGAACCGAAGTGCCAATGTACAAGTCTTCTTTGGGGAGGCTGAGAACGCTTTTGGTAGTGATTTTTCAAATGTGAAGGGTCGAAAACCTGGGGAGCAGAGGCTTTGCCTTTTGCATTGGGCCACCGGCCACCCAACATTGATGCCATGATGAGACATGGTGACACCTCTTGTCAATCAGTCCAGTTTTCATCGTTCATCCTGGCCATGCTTTGCCCTGCCCACAAGGCGCTTGGCCAGGGAAGTCAATTGCTTTGCGCTTGCTACGAAGGATGGGATCGGTGGGAGGGTAAGGAGCATCGGAACGGCCACTTTGTCTCCGTGTTCAAGCTGTAAAGAGTTGTAATTAAGATACGTCGATTTGCAACTGACTGCGTGGATCTGCTATCTCACTTGCCAGGCAATGACTGCAATTCTCCAAGCCGATTCAAGGATTTACTTCTCAGGGGGTGAAACCTCGAGGAAAATTGTGGATAAACCAGAGCTCAAGTATGCTCAAGTTATAGATTTGTTGGTATGGAAAGTTTGACGGCAGATCTGGAAGAAGTTTTCATAGTTTTCTGCATGTGTTTTAATAGGCCTATCGTTCTTCATTCCCAAAGAAGTGTTAGTTCCATCGCGTTTCTTGGACCCATTCTCCCTTCGCCGGGAGTTCCACCTTCTTCGAATCATCCATCGTGACGTGGAGAAAACTGGTCTTCGGCAGCGCTTCTCTCCAGGAGCCAATTGGTTACATCCGAGTGCGCAGTGCCCTGTTCAATAGCCTCTTTTGTCGCTGGGGAGAGCTTCTTGGTCGCAGAACGCAGCTGTTTTTTTGAGAAGCTGTAGATGCCGCGGGCCAACACGGGGGATGTGCCAGACTGACAGATTTGTATGACATGATATGACGTGATGAATAGTGCGGGCGCTGTGCCATAAAAAAGCTTCACTTTACCCTGAACATGTTTGTGAAAGCTCAAAAAGCATCAGCTTTGCTGCTGAAAGTACGCCTTGGTCTAGGTCCTGTGTGCTGAACGTCAGCGGCCAATATTTGAGGCTGGAGTTTGGTCGCATGGGGGTCTAAAGCGAGTCCTGATCGGTGGCGATTCAGCACTTCCAAGCCTTTGAAGATACCAAAATCATCCAAAATCAGCCATGGGGCCATGGTGGCCAAAGCATGGTAAAGATATGTAAAGATGTAGGTGGGGTCACACCCCACTCACTCAGCTGTACCTTGAAAACCGTTGTTACATAGGGGTGTAAACCCCCTTCATGCGCTTGTAGTTGATTGTAATTGGCGTGTAATTGGCCATTTTGGATCCATTTGGTGGATTGAAAATGCTTGAAATGGTTTCAATCAACTGGAAGATGGCGATGAATGTCAAACCATGAGACAGTTGACTTCCTTCAGGGACACGGACGTGGCCGTCCTGACCCCCAGCTACCGAAGCTGCACCTCCCTGAGCTTCCAGGTGGGGCCGCTAGTAGTATGTAAGTATATGGGAAGGTTGCAGGAATGGGGCAATGTACCTTTGGGAGTCCGTATAGATAGATTATGATAGATCCATAAAGAGCTCACAGATATTAACAGAATCCTTGCTTCGTCCAACAAGTCTTGTTCACCGGCCTTCATCTAGATGTCATTCGGCCTGGGCATGACGTATGTGGCGTTGCGATAGGAAGCCTCATCCTTTCAGTTCGACAACCCAGCCGCTTGGATTTAGCACTTTCCATCGGTTCTAAGGTGCCTCATGGTGCCTCCATGTCTGGCGTCTCTCAATTCCAACATGGATGGAACAAACATGGAACAAACACAACATGATAAGTTCCAGCTGATTCCATCCATGCGGAACCAATTTCGTGCGGAGATTTTGGGATTGGCCACCGACCTGCTCCAAGGTGGCCAATGCCTCATCGGCCACAGTCAGCTCGATGTCATCTTCAGATGGCCTGAACATTGCCTCCTTTGATCTGGGTACAGCGAGGGACAGCGGCGTGTTTCAGGCATCCAAAACCTGGTGATCAACCATGAAATTTTGAGGTACCTTGTTTTCAGAGCCACATCATAGCCATTTGTGGCCATCCATCACCATGGCCCAGTGGCCCAGTGGCCGCTGGTGCGGAGAACCCCTGCGTCCTCTGCATCCAGGTGTGCTACTGCGCTTCCTATGACGGTGAGGCTGTGGCATCAGAAAGGGCGTCCAGTTTCGAATGCTTGGAACACGATGCTAGTAGATATTTGGTAATTGTCTTGGACAATCTTGGACATATTCGGAAATATGGTCATTCTTGGATACTATCCCAAAGTCAAAACCATACTGATAGGCCTTTGCAAGCCACCACTTGTTCCACCACATGAGCCTTCCATACCCTAAATTAGACTGTAATTCCTTGTTGCTTTGTTGCTGCCACCTTTGAAAAGGTTCTGATTTTGGTTGACGACGGCAGGATGCAGATGACCAGACTTGTAGCAGCGCCGCCGAGTTCACTCATAGCGCTGCTGGGCAAGCAGATGACTACACATATCTTTTTCTTGGGGCACAAGGATCAGGAACAGTGCTGTAAAGGATACAATTTGCATCAATTTGCTATAGTCTACCAGAGTCAATCTTCTTGATTGTTGAACTACCACATCTTGAATGAACTGGGGTATTCTCATGTCTTCTCCTCTTATTCTTGACCAGCAGATGTTGGCACTACTGAGCTGAAGCCCAGGCTGGTACCCTGGTGATCATGCGAGTGAACAGCCAGGTGGCCAGGGTCAATGTGTGTTGAAGTGGATCCCTCTAGTCCAACCTGAGGATGGAAGAGCAGCATGGGTTTGTCTGAAAAGGGGGGATACCGGGATACCTCCAAATTTTGTGAATGTTTACCATAATTTGCATCATACTCCCTGCAAAAATGGTGAATGCGAGGCTATTTTAGGGGGTGTAATTTCCATTTTCAGACACACCCCACACCGATCTTTTTGTTTCACGTTCATCAAGCTTATGCTTCAAACTGTTCAGCGACGTCCCATGAATTACTGTAATTCTGCTGGGTTCCGAGACAGAAACCCGGAGTGGACAACAAAATGCTGGGCCCATACTCTGCCAAAGATTGCCAAAGTTGATTCTGTCGTTCACATGTATGTATATAATTGTGTATATATATATATTTGCGAATGTGCATTTTGAGTGTAGCTTTTGTTCGGCAAACACACGCGTCCAGCCATTTTTTTGTTGTTGGCGACGTCAACAAGGTGGTGCCTAATATTTAGCTAAGTTGGTTTATTACTCCAATGACTAGGGTTTGTGAGACATATGTGTGTAGTAAATGAGCGTTATAAGTTATAAGCCAACAAACATCACCGGGGGGGAACCATCTTGAAGATATCAAGCGCACTTGAACAGAACTTGCATCTCCCAAATCGCAACTGACATGTGCCTTCATTCGCTGGGTCTCAGTACTTCCCACCTTTTCAAAACCTGGCATCCAGGACTATGAGTGCGCTATGAACCGCGCTTGCTCGGTGGAAGTCAGTGGTTTGTACATGGCAGTCTGGGCGTCCCAGATCTCAATGCGAAATCCATGGATCGTTGCGACTGCGGCCTGCTGTGCTACCAGGCCACAGATATCTTGCTGGACACTGGAGGGTTGGCCGCCTGTGGCAGCATCGTTCCACAAGAGGCAACTGGTGGTCTTGGTGGTGGCTGGTCTGAATGCTTGATGCGCCTTGGGCATACAATGGCATGTAGCAGTAGCATGAGGTCAATGACGTGCAGCGATGTAGTTTCGACTATGGAAGAAGTGACTCCCCCAAATGAATCGCATATTCCAGATCCACAAAAATTGGAGCAGCCTTAAATCAAAGGATCTCTGCAACCCTGTGAATCCTCATCCCATTGTGCCAGGCAGCAGTGGTTGGTGGCATTAGCTTCCAGCAAAACTTCTTTGCAGCACAGGCCCTGTCGGCTTCGGACTTGTCAACCTTGATTCCTAAAAAGCATCAAAAATCATCCAGAACCCATGGTGCCTGGGGAATTGCAGTTTGATCTGGAAACTGAGACCCCATGAGACACCCCCCAGTACACCAGGCTGGTGCCACCAGCGATCCGAATACTTCACAGCACTTTCAGCCGCTCAGCCTAGAGGAAAAACTGTGGATTTTAATGTACCTCCATCTACAGTAGTCTATCCACCATTATCCACCCATATCCACCAGATTTTTTTTTGAGATTTTGGGGTTACCGGTTACCCATCGTTACCCATGGTTACCCCATTGATCCACTAGGTCTTTCTGGATTTTCTGGTTACCAAGGTTGATCACCTTCACGGTGCCCGGGGATCATCGGCTCTGCTACTGCTCTAGCTATGATGCGGACTGGCCGCGGCGTTTCATGGTGGCTGTGGCCTATCAGATCCTATCAGATTTCACTGGGGAGCTGGGTAGTCATTAATGTTCATGACATTTAATGACTAGTGACTGTTGGATATGTGCTTCCTTTGGATACTCTCGATCCATTTGAAACGTTGAGACTCGCATTCACGCAATGTATCTAATGTATCTAATGAGCAGCTGGTATTTGGTGTGAGGATCCTAACAATGTCAACGACCAGATACAGGGCCCTTGCAACGATGCTGCTGCTTGGCTGACAGATTCGTGTGTTCAAACGTGATCGCAGATCCGTTCTGTCCAAAAGAGAAAGGACAATTAAGGAGGTTGAGACCTTTCACTTTTTGATGAAGACTTTATTCAGAAACTATCCCACAAAAAGCAGGCTGGCACTTTGACCCATTATAGAAAGAATGAGTAGGCCGTCCAAGTTCCAGATGACCAGCGAAAGATACGAAGACGAGATACAAATTTCTCAACGACCATGCCCCTCCAAAGGCTTGACAGACATGTTGTAAAGGACACCATTTGGAACACAAGAATTTCCTAAAGCTCGGTGATTTGCCTACGAATATCCCTATCCTCCAGCTGCATTCTGTTGCAGCCAGGTTGAGTTCATCCAACCGGTAGGTCTCCTCACCATTCGCGGGTCGGAGACTCAGACATTTTCGCTGTGGGACCTCCACTTGGCCGGATGGTAGGAGAATTTGGCTTGTTCCATTGCCATGGGCCGCAGGGCCATAGGGCATTGGGAAAGGATAGAGAAATGCAACATGCATCAACCGATCAAACATGAAAACATCTCGGTTCTTAGTTCTTTCCCACAACAACTGAGGCCTGGAAGCTTAATGCAATGATTCGTTTGCCTCGATTGCAGCTATGTAACTTCAGCTGGTGCCAGGCCAAGCTACAGAGTGATCTCGTGTGCTGCCAACGTGTTCCAAGCTCAGATTGGAGCTACGAAATGATCCACCACATTCCCAGCTGAGGAAGGACCACTGTGGGGTACATTCTCAATTTGAAAATGTTTGAAATCTATCTTTGTCACCTTTTTGAGATCACTCTATCTACGCTGGGCTTGTGTTTCAGAAGACATTTGCAGGCCATTATTTTTAAAGGTTGGCTTCCTCCAGCTTACTTGGCGGTTAAATAAAGTATAGGAGTTTTACAGCCAACATCAATAGTTTTCCAAGAGCCTATCCACAAGTTGGCCCTTTGGCGCGGGCTGCGAGAGACTGGAAATGAGCACAATCAATTCCATGGCAGCCTATAGAAGGCTCAAAGATGGGAAACTCCACCTGTTCACGGTGTGCAAAGCCGAACAACGAGCCCAGTTTCTGCGAAGAGGTGGATGGCAGCGGCTATGGTGGGTGGCTCTTCCCGATGTATTTGGTGAAGATCCGCGACTTCCTTGAAATGGAGGGAGTCCCAGAGCCCCATCACGTGCTGAAGCAAAAGGGTTTGCTTCATCCTTGGCAGCCTGGGATGTTCAGCATCTTCATTTCGCACCAATGGCTGGGAAAAGGACATCCTGATCCCAAAGGCAGGGCTGGAAATCCAGTTGAGATGTACTGGTCATCACATTTTCATACATGCTCGAAGCATTCTTTTAAGAGGTACATCTTATTTTCAGTTCATTTTCTCCTGTACCCATCACAAGCTTCGGATGTCTTCCAACAGCATGACCTTGAACTAGTCGGAGCCGGACTGGTCTTAGATTTCTTTCAGGATCGTAGTCCAGAGGTTCGGTCACTTCAAGCAGATGCTAGATTTAGAGCCCTAAGCGACAGCATGCCGCAGCCGTTTGGTGTTTTCCCGAAGCATAGCGAAGGGTTCTTGTTTTCTTTCTTGGGGGTCTGGGGGTGGTGGACTGTTTGCTCGTCGTTTTGTTTTTGTTCTCTAATCGCGTCGTCCCGCTGTCTATGGGGAAAGTGAGAAAAGGTGATGTTTTGTGACGTGTGAAAGTACATTTCGCGTGGCAGGCGTGGGACTTTGTGGCACTCAAACGAAAGTTGCTTCGCGGTGCTCTCACGTTTACGCCGCCCGCTGTCTATGGGGAACGTGGAGAAAAAGTGATGTGTTGTGACGTGTGAAAGCGCATTTCGCGTGGCAGGTGTGGGACTTTCTGGCTCTCAAGCGAAAGTTGCTTCGCGACTCTCTAATGTTTACGCCGCAAGCTGTCCATGGGGAAAGTGAGAAAAGGTGATGTGTTGTAACGTGTGAAAGCGCATTTCGCTTGGCAGGCGTGGGCCTTGGTGGCACTCAAGCGAAAGTTGCTTGGAGTGTGAAGTGTGGAATGGTGGAGTGCGAAGTGTGGAGTGTGAAGTGTGGAGTGTGAAGTGTGGAGTGTGAAGTGTGCAGTGGAGAGTGTGGAGTGTGGCGTGGAGTGTGAAGTGTGGAGTGTGAAGTGGTGTGAAGTGCGGAGTGTGAAGTGTGGAGTGTGAATTGTCGAGTTTGCAGTGTGGAGTGTGAAGTGTGCAGTGGAGAGTGTGGAGTGTGAAGTGTGGAGTGTGAAGTGTGGAGTGGAGAGTGTGGTGTGTGGAGTGTGAAGTGTGGAGTGTGAAGTGTGGAGTGTGAAGTGTGGAGTGTGAAGTGTGGAGTGGAGAGTGTGGTGTGTGGAGTGTGAAGTGTGGAGTGTGGAGTGTGGAGTTTGCAGTGTGGAGTGTGAAGTGTGCAGTGGAGAGTGTCGAGTGTGAAGTGTGGAGTGTGAAGTGTGGAGTGGAGAGTGTGCAGTGTGGAGTGTGAAGTGTGGAGTGTGAAGTGTGGAGTGTGAAGTGTGGAGTGTTTTGCGTTGCGTGGCGTTTGAAAGTTTGGCTCAGAGAGTCACAAGTGTTTTCGTATCACACAGCACTACATTCAGATGTGCACTTTAGGTTGAGGCAGTTGCAAGAGATACAACCAAGAACAACATTGAAATGCATGTGCATTTTTCCCGAATGCGTAGTGAAGGGTTCTTGTTTTCTTCCTTGGAGGTCTGGGGGTGGTCGACTGTTTGCTCGTCGTTTTGTTTTTTGTTTTTTTGTTTTTTTGTTTTTTTCTGTGATCGCGTCACGCGTCGTCCTGCTTTCTATGGGGAAAGGGAGAAAAGGTGATGTTTTGTGACGTGTGAAAGTACATTTCACGTGGCAGGCGTGGGAATTTGTGGCACTCAAGCGAAAGTTGCTTCGCGGTGCTCCAATGTTTACGCCGCCCGCTGTCTATGGGGAACGTGAGAAAAAGTTGATGTGTTGTGACGTGTGAACGTGCATTTCGCGTGGCGGGTGTGGGGCTTTGTGGCACTCCGGCGTGGAGTGGCGAGTGTGAAGTGAGAAATGTGAAGTGTGGAGTGTGAAGTGGAGAGGTTGAAGTGTGAAGTGTAGAGTGTGCAGTGTGAAGTCTGGAGTGTGAAGCGTGGAGCGTGCAGTCTGACGCGTGAAGTGTGGTGTGTAAAGTGCGGTGCGTGGAGTGCAGAGTGTGGAGTGGAGAGTGTGAAGTATGAAGTGTGGAGTGGTGTGAAGTGTGAAGTGTGGAGTGTGTGAAGTGTGAAGTGTGGAGTGTGAAGTGTGAAGTGTGAAGTGTGGTGCGTGAAGTGTGGAGTGTGGAGTGCCGAGTGCGGGGTGGAGAGTGGAGAGTGTGCAGTGTGAAGTGTGGAGTGTGAAGTGTGAAGTATGGAGTGTGAAGTGTGAAGTGTGAAGTGTGGTGCGTGAAGTGTGGAGTGTGGAGTGCAGAGTGCGGGGTGGAGAGTGGAGAGTGTGAAGTGTGAAGTGTGGAATGTGAAGTGTGGAGTGTGAAGTGTGAAGAGTGGAGTGTGAAGTGTGAATTGTGGAGTGGAGAGTGTGAAGTGAGAAGTGTGGAGTGTGAAGTGTGAAGTGTGGAGTGTGAAGTGGAGAGTGTGAAGTGTGAAGTTTGGAGTGTGAAGTGGAGAGTGTGAAGTGTGAAATGTGGAGTGTGAAGTGTGGAGTGTGGAGTGGAGAGTGTGGAGTGTGGAGTGGAGAGTGTGAAGTGTAAAGTGTGAAGTGTGAAGTGTGGAGTGAAGTGTGGAAAGTGTGAAGTGTGGAGTGTGCAGTGTGAAATGTGGAGTGTGAAGTGTGAAGTGTTTAGCGTGAAGTGAAGTGAAGTGTGCACTGTGTAGTGTCAGGTGCGCAATGTGAAGTGTGAAGTGTGGAGCTTGAAGTTTTGAAGTTTGAAGTGAAGTGTGACGTGTGAAGTGTGGAGTGTGGAGTGTGGGGTGTGAAGTGTGAAGTGTGAAGTGCAGTGTAGTACTGGGAAGTACTTTGCGCAAGCTTTGTAGTACAAAGTAGTACTGGGAAGTACTTCGTGCAAGCATTGTAGTACAAAGTAGTACTGGGGAGTTTCTTGTGCAAGCTTTGTAGTACAAAGTAGTAGTGGGAGGTACTTTGTGCAAGATTTGTAGTACGTAGTAGTACTGGGAAGTGCCTTGTGCAAGCTTTGTAGTACAAAGTAATTTCGGGAAGTACCCTGTGCAAACTTTGTAGTACAAAGTAGTACTGGGAAGTGCCTTGCGCAGGCTGTGTAGTACAAAATAGTATTGGAAAGTGCCTTGTGCAAGCTTTGTAGTACAAAGTAGTACTGGGAGGTACTTTGTGCAAGATATGTAGTACAAAGTAGTACTGGGAAGTGCTTTGTAAAAGCTTTGTAGTACAAAGTAGTATTGGGAAGTATTTTGCGCAAGCTTTGCAGTGCAAAGTAGTACTGGGAAGTGCTTTTTGGATTTGGAAGCTTTGTAGTATT
>Ga0126342_10012636_pt1 | contig 15040 bp, 11 predicted proteins | sample Cyp1metagenome_FD_92528 | JGI IMG/M metagenome (GOLD analysis project Ga0126342, IMG submission 92528) | Coral microbial communities from Lord Howe Island, Old Settlement Bay, Australia - Cyphastrea 1 metagenome | ecosystem: Host-associated > Invertebrates > Cnidaria > Coral ...
AGATATGCCAGATAGAATGCCAAATAGAATGTCACAAGATATGTCAGATAGAATGCCAGAAGATGTGCCAGTAAGAACATGTATAAATGTCATGGTGGGGATCACACGAAGTAAAGTAATTTTCTGGTGGTTTTATATGGTTTTATATGGTTTTCTGGTGGTTTTATATGGTTTTATATGGTTTTCTGGTGGTTTTATATGGTTTTATATGGTTTCATATGGTTTTCTGGTGGTTTTATATGGTTTTATATGGTTTTATATGGTTTTATATGGTTTTCTGGTGGTTTTATATGGTTTTATATGGTTTTCTGGTGGTTTTATATGGTTTTATATGGTTTTATATGGTTTTATATGGTTTTCTGGTGGTTTTATATGGTTTTATATGGTGATTTGATGTTGATTGAAGCAATATTAGGCAATTCTCCTAGCATCATTATATTACTAATAACCATCATTATGTTGATTGATAGCCAACGAATCTTTTATAACTGCGATTTCTCTGCCCTTCCATCCTTCATGGATGACCTTATACCTTTTCCATCCAAAGAAATGACGAAATTCATGGCTTAGTCATGGTGAAAGTTACCATAGGATCTATTTATATATACATATATATATAACATGAATCCTATATCTACCATGGCATAGATATCTACAGTCCCCATGAATTTTGCATGGCCTACAGGCATGGTGCCATGGTTTTCACTCACCTTCACGGTATCCCAAGCAACTCCTTGACCGTTGGATTCTTGTTTGGCATGGCCACACTGACCACTGCCGCCAACTCCTCACCGTGAACACCGTGAACCCTGAAATTCCTCGAAGGCTAAAAACCAAAATTTATGTGGTTTCAACCAAGAAGACCTGGGAATTTAACAAAGTTCAAAGGCCAAGTACGTAATGACATGTAATGACGTAGTTTGAGTGACAAAATGTGGCTGAAAAATAGTTGTTCCTCAACAAAGGTGGTGGTTGAAACATCAACTCGATGTCTTCTCAACGGAGATGTCATGGGAATGTACTCACCAACTCCATGAGTTCTACCAGTGAACGAGTCATACTTCCCACAGGGGTTGGTCCAGTACAAGGTCACCAGATCCACCAGGCAACTTCAATGGCCTTTCAGGTCTGTTCACAATTTATAAATTTTGGGAGCACCAATCATTCATCATTCATCATTCACCGGGACTAATAACATCTAATAACCCCCAAATTGTTCGGGATCCATTGGTGGGTTCTAACATGTTTTAACCCCATACGTAAACTAGAACCACAATTCCCAGGAATCACGGACTTCCCAAACTCCGGCCTGAGGTGCTTGTAGAAACGCATAGCCTGGCGCTGAGGTGGAACCCAGCAGAAGCTTCACTTTGAAGATTGGATGATAAATCATGAGATAGTGGCTGCAAATGATTAAAAGGGAAGGAATAAAGATGAATCCAAAATATTGCAAAGTAGGATGATACCAACCATGGCAAAAGGGTGGATGATACCCTCTGGTAATTTAACAGTTTGCTATTGAAAATGGTGATTTATAGTCGATTTTCCCATTAATAGCATGGTGGATCTTTCCATAGTTATGTGACAGTTTACTAGAGGGTAAAATCAATACCACCAATTTGAGGCAACCAATGAATAGCACGGCGCTTTCTGCGCCTTGATTGGATCCCGTGCGGAAGACTTCCACATGGGGGCTGACGATGGCACCGTTCTCCGGGATGTAGCAGAACCAACCCTTCCTCAGGGAGAAGTTCAAAGCAAAATGGCTTGGAGTTGTGGATCTTCAGGCCCCCAAAAAAATGGGATACCCTCCAGTAAATTAACATAGACCCTGGCAGTCATCGGGGTTGGAAGACTAGTTTCCATTAAAAATTGGTTATTTTCAGGGTCCAACTGTTAATTTACCAGAGGATAATAGGTTGGGGAATTTGGGGTCAAAAAAATGGAGATGACCAATGGCTTGTTATATGCCGGAGTGCCCCAAAATCAACTAAGCAGCAGGAGAAGAACATCTACGTCTATTTCATGTTGGTTTCTCACGGTTCTTCCTAAAATTGGTACCCTCTCCCTATTTAACGTAGCTATGGAAAATCACATTTTTTAGTAGGTAAACCATCATAAATCATCTATAGATGGGCTATGTTCCAGTTCGCTACGTTAAACAACCAGAGGGTATAGCATTAAAATATTCCCTGGTTTATCATAAAAGGATTCCCGTTGCAAGTTCGGATCTAAATCCCCAAGCGGATCTCGTGGTGGGCCGCAGAGTATCTAATCCAGATGTTTTGTCCAGTATATTTCGTCCAAAGCAGATGCTGCCGCAGGTTTGCTACCAGCAGATATCTTTGATGATGGTCCATTTTTTACAATATTGAAATACGTCAGATTCCAATACTCTTACGATTTCCATTATTGAACCCGACCAATGGTAACAAAATGGAACCCAGAATTCAAGCGGCTTCATCAACGGCAGGTTTGGGGAACTCGAGCCCATTCTTGGTGGCGCACTCTGCTTTGGAAGTCGCTTACTACCCCACCTTTGCAGGTGTGGCCTCACTCTACTTACCCCATTTAAACCTACTCACCCCCCTAGGATGAGTCACCAAGGAATACTGGGCAAAACAAAATTAATCCTAAAACAAAGACAAGTCATTTTGAGATTCTGCCAGACATTCGGTCCAAAAAAGGTTCTGATCTGAAAATGGAAGATACTTCAAAGTTGCCAATCATGCCAATCCAATATTTTCTAACATGGAAAGATGATAGTTTACTATCACATTTTGGTGTACCTCTTTTCAGACTGACCCATATACCATCATATACCCATGGTCTATCCCAATTGTTCCCACAACAAGCCGCCTAGAATCCTAGAACCTATCACTCTGGGCGCCCGGTCCCCACTCTGGGCGGAGGAGACACCTGCCCCAAGAATCCCTCTGTGACTGTGGGGTAAATCTATTAACTTAACTAAAGTTGAAAATCCCATTTATATACGCTTAAGTTTTGAGTAGCTGTTCTCAACCCAGTGCCCTATTTTTCTTGGACAAGCCCGAATAGGTTGTCAAGTTCAGGTGAAACCTTTGAGGATGCTAGCAAACCTTTTCATCCTACCTATGAACCCAGCAAACCCTGCGAGCCCCACAGGTTCCCGCCACAAATGCAGCGATGTTTGGAGGGGATGACTGTGGGATATATGTCCAAAATTGTCCAAAACCACAGGAGTTTCAGACCACTGAAAAAAACGGGGTCAATCTTCACCGCTCAAACCACAAAATCTTGGGTCATTTGCGAATGGACAACGGAAACCCATCTGCCTTTCATGGGAAATTTTAAATGCCTGGCATGTGTTTTGCAGCGAATATATCGTCTTCAGGCCATGGCAAAAAATCAAAGTCTTCGACTTTCCTCATTTCATGATGGTCCCTGGGTGTTCTCCTGAATCGATTTCGCCCCAAAAAAAAACGTCACCCTGAGCGCTGCCTTGACACTTCCATGCCTCGCATGGCACTAAGGCATTAAGGGAGTCGTGGTCAACGCGACAAAACATGGCGCCGTTTGTCACCGAGGTTGGTAAACATCACTGGATTACCTGGGGTTCAATTTCATGGACATGGGGGTGGTCTGAAAATTTGGGTTGTCTGAAAATTCAGGGGGAAACACTGGAAACACCCAAAATCCATTGCTTTGATCATCATGTTTCCGACGAAAATGGCCATTTGGCATACCCTTTTTACACATCCATGTCTACACAAAAGAATGGATGAACGCGAACCAACAAAACATAACTTGGGGTCCTCTCCTGATGGTCTCACCATAGCGGTTTTACTGGTGAAACTGAACGTTCAATGGCGACTGATAAACCAAGAAAAGGATAGCTCCAGGTCGTACATCATTTTTACATAAATAGTGTTTCTATGTGTTTGTTTGATTTGTTTTCAACTTACCCTCTGGTAAACTAACACAACTATGGAAAATCACCATGTTCAATGGGTAAATCCACTATAAATGGCCATTTTCAATAGCTATGTTAAATTACCAGAGGGTACTGATTGCTCAGCAGCGCAGTATGTTTCTGCTGATCTTTGGGCGCGAAGCTTCGCTTTCAATGGTTCGGGGATGGGCAAAATCCAAGCGAATGCTGGACAGATATCATGAAAGTAAACCTCTAAGTGGCTTCTCCCATCTACAAACGGATGAACTGTGGTCATTGAATGCCATTGACCCTATGAAATGGGATAACTATGCTGGTTGGTGGTATACCCTCTGAAAAATGATGGACTTCGTCAGTTGGGATGATTTTCCATTCCCAACTGTTTCTGGAAAGTCATATCATAAAATTCATGAATCATGAAAATTCCATGGTTCCAGTCACCACCAACCAGATTAAATCTCCATTTTTCTTGGTGAAATCACCATTTTCCTATAGTTTTCCTATGGATAACCCATAAAAAATTCAGAAAACCTCCAGCCACAGCAGCTCCACCCGCTTCACCAGCTCCACCTTGAAAGGAAGACAGCGCGCTGCAGCGAAACCCCCAAGGTGGATTGGACGCACATGGACTCCTGTGGGTTTTCAGCATGGCGTTTTAAATGAGCAGGTGAACCCCCTGGAGATTTCAGAAGTGATATTCAGAAGGGAATGTTTAATAAGGGATTAATACCCTCTGGTAAACATACAAAAAACGATGGAAAATCACCATGTTCAATGGGTAAATCCACGATTTCTATGGCCATTTTCCATAGTTATGCTAGTTTACCAGAGGGTAACGGAATATTTCACGGGATATACCCTCTGGTTATGACTAACAGTTCGCCATGGAAAATCACCATGTTGAATAGGCAAATCAACTATAAATGGCCATTTTCCATGGCTATATTAAATAACCAGAGGGTATATATATATATGTATATATATATAATCATACCTTGATGGCGAATGTTGATTCCCGTCTAAGTTAGATGAACTTTGAGTGGGTGATATTTTTACAATCCATCTACCACCAAGAATCTATGTATGTGGCGATAATCCGTCCAGCAACTAACGCAGTCGAAGTATGGGTTTGTTCCATGTCTCCAGAGTTGTTGATGAAAAAGACCTTCCGTTGTATAGTCAATGACCCTGAGATTAAAACGAAATGGGTTGTTGGCCAGACATCCCTTTTTTTTTAACTGGTTAACCGTCTCTCTTCACCAGTTGTTTTTATCTAGTTTAATCATCTCAAATCCCAACAAAAGACATTGGCGTTCATGTCTCTTTTCCTACGCTGAAACATTCCAATTTTGCTGTCTTGTTTCTTACCAGTTCTCGTTGTGTTCATGTTTTCCTATCTTCTGAACCCCAGTTCGTTTAAGTTCCTACGTTTTGACCATTCCAGTTTTCCCCAGTCATACCCTCTGGCAATGAAACGTGGCTGAAAAGTCAATCATCGAACTAACTGTGGGGGATAAACCAACAAACCAAAACACTTTGACAGTGAGTTTTCCCATGAAAAATGGTGGATCTTTCCATCGTTTTTTGTATGTTTACCAGGCCGGGTAAGGTAAACCCAGTCATAACCCAAGTGCCCCATCCGGTGTAAACGCCCCGTTGACGACACCCCGGCCGTGTCTAGGTCTCCTCCAGGGCATGCCGGCCACCCGTGCGAAAGCCGCCGCAGGGATGGTAAGCCTGGGGAGAAAACTAAGACGCCCCAAGGGGCCTTGGGGCCTTTCCCCACTCCATGCTGAATCTTTGATAGTCCTCCAGAAAATGATCTTTTGCAAAGATTGGTTATCCAAGAAAATGTCTGTTAGTTGTTATGATAAGCAATTTCTGTGATGTTCCTGGATTTTTTGGAACATAAAAGTGGACTATCTTTTCTTAGTTGTTGTTATGCTCCATTTACAGCTTAAAAAACTCAAGGATCCATCCAAATCATCCAAGGTTGGGGATGACGACGAAGTTTTGGATGACGATGACTATTTCAGACGTGGAAGGCGCCAAGCACCAATGATTGGTTTTTCATGGTGATTCCCATTGGAAAACCATAGGAAAACCATAGGAAAACCATAGGAAAATGGTGATTGAATGGTGATTAATCCATAATTACCCGGCCTGGTAAACTAACAGTTTGCTATTGAAAATTGCCCAGTCGAAATAGTGGATAAATACCCATTTTCATAGCATGGTGATTTTCCAGTTCGCTATTTCTGTAAACGTTTACCAGGCCGGGTATGTCAAAATATGCCAATGTAAACATTGACATTTTCTGTTTCATCATGGGGATGGACAAGGACAACATACGGTTTTCATGATCATCATAATTTGGTGGTTTTTAAAAGGTGTGCGTTTTAATTATTGTGATGTTAAAAACAGGGATAGACATGGATATGCTGGCTGCTGGAATATTTTTTTTGGATCAATATATGGATTTATGATACAATATGACAATGAATACAAACATGAAGATATTCTATCTTTGACAATGGGTATGCAATGATATAATGATATAAGAAAGTGACGACAATAAGTATATCGTTGCTTTGTATTGTGATAATGGGCAATATAGACAGACGACAAACATGGGGTCAAATGGGTATAGATAATGAAATATGATCTGGTTGGTGGTTTCAACCCCTCTGAAAAATATTAGTCAAATGGGATTATATAGTGTTCCCAATATATGGAAAAATAGAATTCATGTTCCAAACCACCAACCAGTGATGATATAATGCGTATGTTCTGATGAAATGATAATCTAGTATAATCTAGTATCTCCACTGTTGCTGAATTATCCCCCTACAGTAGTTCACTAATTTTGGGGGGGATAACAATTATTTGGGGAAACCCCCCATATCAATAAACTGGTGAGTTTATTACTCCGGGGTTAACATTATTTTGCATGAAATCCCATGATTCTAATATTCCATTGATGTTCCATTGATATCCCGCTGTAATCCCACTAAGATTCCCAATAAATTACCAAAATAGTTAAGTTCCATTAAGTAGTGGATTTTGATATTTTCCTATTAAAATTCCTTTATAATCCCAGAGAATCATAATCCCAATAAAATCCCCTTGTGATCTCCCAAAATTCCAATACGTTCCTATATGTTCCCCTTATTTTCCCAGAAAATCCCAAGAAAATCCCAGGAATTTTCCCACCTTCACGCCAAGGCACCGATGCTGCCCCCAGCACCGCCACCTTCGCTCGCCCGTTGACCACGCTGAGCGCCGCGTCCAGCGCCGTGCCGTGGCGGCTCAGCGTCACGCGCGGCGCCGCAGAGGAGGCGAACCAGCCGCGGCTCTGGGACAGCTGACGCGACACCTGCCGCGGTGTTTTTGTAGGAAAAACATGGGAAAAGCCACAAAAAATGGTCAGTTGTCCATGGAAAAACATGGGAAAACCTATGAAAAATGATGATTTTCCATGACATCATGATAAAAAATGGTGGGTTCGTGTGATTAACGATGGTTTCAAGGATTTGCCAGAGTCTTCATGTATCTTTCCCTTTTGGCTGGGATAAATTTGGGAGTTCCACGTTTTGGCGAATTTTCAGGTGTTAAGGTTGGAGTTCAAATCCCTATACGTTCCCGTTATGGTTGGCATATCCCAATAATCACATTATATAATCCCGTTATATTCACGCCCAATATTGGACACCCGGCAAACTAACTATATGTCTCGTTTGTTGGGAAATATCCCAAATTTACAGCAACAAAAATATAGAAATTGGACAAAAGTCCCCATCCAAGTTTGACCCAAATGAATCTCATTAATGTCAACCCCGGATTTTGCTAAACCATGGTTTATGAAAATTAGGGGGGTACTCCTCCAATAGTCATTTCATCCAATACTTCTTTATGGTACCCCCCCAATTAACCAGCCGTAAACGGGGTTTATTCATCCAGGGTTGACATTAATCCCATCCAATTTGTCCCGGGATTTGCCAATGATGGCCACCTTTGACCATGAAAAACAACTTGAAACCTCCATATTCACCATGTCATAAGCTTGGATTTGGATGCCTCATATATATATAGATAGATATACATATATATATATATACATATATATAGACACACACATACACGTGCATATATATATACATACATACGTGTATATATATATATTTAATTTAAATCTACTATAACTATATATACATAATTATATTATATATATATATGTAGAGGTAGAGGTGTCCAAACAATGTGGGTACCCCAAATCATCCATTTGAATGGAACTTTCCATGAAACCATCCAGCCATTGGGAAAATCAGGTGGCGCCTCTTCCAGGGTCACTATCTGCGTGCCTGGCAGGGTCTTGGTAACTTAGAATATATGTGCCGGCATCTTAATATATCTATAACTAGAACTATAACTATGCTGGTTGGTGGTTTCAACCCCTCTGAAAAATATGAAAGTCAGTTGGGATTATGAAATTCCCAATATATGGAAAGTCATAAAATTCATGTTCCAAACCACCAACCACTATGGGATCTTGACATATCTTAACCACATTTAACCACCATTTTTTTGGATTTTTGGGAGACTTCTCCCAAATCCTCACATTCCGGTGCCGGGATCACCCACATCTCCACGGATTTCTGTTTGGTGTCGCCATGTTTACTACGTTTACCTATTGGGATTCCTATGAAACACTGTAAAGAATGGGATTATCAGGGGATTTTTCACAATTTTGCCCATCACCACCTGGTGCAGGAGTTCGCAACCATCCAGTACCACGTGTTTGTAACATTGAATATTGATTAAAATGGCACTTGGCCACTCTTGACTGGGTGAAATTTATCATGCTTTCCCGTGCTCTTCACTTGAGGGTCATCATCACTCCCCTTGCTGTGGTGGTGACATCCGTTTTTAACTGAAACCACCAACCAGCTCATCATATCATTATATAATCATCCATGTGATATATATATATATATATATATATCATACTATCGAATCTAGATCAATTGCCATAGTTCACCAACCTGCAAAATCGAAATTTCTCTCGAATATCAGCAGATTACTATATTATACTATATATATATATATATATTACCTATCACTATCCATTTATATATATATATATAACTATACGTGCTATTACCCTCTGGTAAACTAACGTAGCTATGGAAAATGACCATTTATAGTTGATTTACCCATTAATAGCATGGTGATGTTCTATAGTTATGTTAAATTACCAGAGGGTAACAGTTGAATTATTCATTCTAATTGTCAGTAATTGGTGTGTTCGTGTGACAAAAAAAGGTTGGTTTAAAGTTCCCATGAGTGTTACTAGATTATAGATAAATCTATAGCTAGATTATGTTCCCATTAGTGTTACTAATCAGATACATATATATATATATATCACATATCATCAACCCTATAGTTTTTCTAGTTATAGACTATATATATATATCCATATATTTATATTAAATATATAGCTATACTATTATACATAGATCAATAATTCTATTTCGGGCTAACCCTTACAAGTTCCATCATCCACTGGGCCACACAGTCGCCGTGACCTTGGAGTAAGGCATCGATGTGGCGCAAGGGAACCACCGCCTCGGCTAACTGGTAGCCGTTGCCACGACACGCCTCGCAGTGGACACCAGTGGACCAACCCAAAATGGGGGTCCAACGTGTGGGTTTCACCGGCAAAATGCTGGGTAGATCTAGAGTTAAATGATGCTGGATGATGTTGGATGGGTTTTTTTGGTTGACCAATTGGCATATATATATATAGTTGGTTTGAAACTTTGTAAAGCCACATAACTCAGAATGTTATTTCGGATGTTTCCAGAAAAGTTGGCTATACGACTAGTTTAGCTGACTTTAGAACCCCATGAGGAACCCATCAAGAACTGCTTTTGAGGATCACCTCACGAATCGTAAGTGGCTGGTGGGGTCAGTTCAGAGTAAATGGAAGAACCCACGAAATGGGGACTTACTAAGCATGGGTAACTACTTAAGGTGGCCATCCCAGTTCGTAAGTGGCTTATAACCCTAGTTACCCTCTGGTAAACTAATATAGCTATGGAAAATGGCTATTGAGTTAGTTTACCCATTAAAAATGGTGATTGTTCCATGGTTATGTTAGTTTACCAGAGGGTATAAGTGAGTTGATCATTTCCAATCAGCCAGATACCCTGCCAAAAAAATGACAAAGCCTTAGCTGGTTAGATGTTAACGTAGATCATCCCATACCAAAAGGCTATTCAGGATGAGAAATTCTACCCATCCAGTCGATTTAGACCTAGTGATTAGGGCCAATGTCCACAAAACTGGGGAGTTTTTGTCTGGTAATTTAACATAACCATAGAAAATCACCATTGTTAATAGGTAAACCATCTATTTCGATTAGGGCCATAATCCATAGATTATCCATAGATTATCCATAATATGTCCCATAATCTAATCTAGGGATAATCTATGGATAATCTATGGTAAATTAACTATCTGGATAATAGATAATCCATGGCCATGTTAGTTTACCAGAGGGTACACGTCCACCCACCTTCAACGTCAAGGCGGCCGTCCCAGCACGAAGCATTCGGTCCTGCAGCAAGGTGCCCCGGTGGGGCTTCGTGGCTTCACCAAAAACTCGGGAAAAAAACACCGATTTATCCGAGAAAAATCCATTGGATTTCTCCTGGAAAAGCCAATTTGTTGATCCAACAAACATGGTCTTTTGTTGGTGGTTGCTGCTAACCCCTCTGAAAAATATGAGTCAGTTGGGATGATGACATTCCCAATATGTGGAAAGTGATAAAATTCATGTTCCAAGCCACCAACCAGATTGGATTTCTCCTGGAAAAGCCGTGGTTGATCCAACAAACATGCTGATTTGTCTGACAAGAACGGTGCCTGTACCCGGAAACATGGTGAAATTGTGTTTGCGATGAGATGGTTTGAGGTGTTATCTTCTGTGGCTGGCTTTAGCACCATCCTCGAATCGGATGGTGGCACTGTGACCAGCTGGCTCCATTACTTCAAATTGGGATCACCATGCCTAAGAATAACTGGTTGGTGGTTTCAACCCCTCTGAAAAATATGAGTTCGTCAGTTGGGATTATTATTCCTAACACTTAGAAAGTCATAAAATTCCATGGCTCCAGTCACCACCAACCAGGTAAGGAGCTTTACATTTCTTTACCATTTGTGCCCTGGCTTCGGATTGGATCTGTTCCATTGCTGGGTTAGGGGAATCCCATGTGATCCTATCCCCGAAGGCTTTTACCATCTCCACGTGTTGCCAAAGATGTCAGTAACCATCTTGCAACAACCCAGTTGCATCTGCAATATCCCAACTTCTACAGGATGGTGTCCCCCAGTTACAAGTTGGTTTATAACCCCATCTTAATATACAAGTATCATACACTATTTGTTATCATAGAATATTATAGATATAAACCAACTTAGCTAACTATGGGGGCCCGTCCTGTAGATTCTATTTGTGAAAGGATTTATACAGCCATTGAGGTGTAGGCATCACATAGAGGAAGCCTTGACTAGTGGCTGCACTCGCTCGTGTGGGTCAGTCGAAAATGTCGCTACCCACCATCAAGATTACTATCACTTGGGCCAAAACCCCAAATGATCTTGATAAATGTCCATCATATTCCTAATTTACCCCTGTATTTTGCTGGGTATGTCTCCATCATTCCCCATATACTTACTTGGAAGCACAGTTCCAGTTGTAAGTGGATATATAACTGCATAGGTATAGGGGTTATATCCCGACTTACAGGATTGATAATAACCATGGTTATAGCAATTTCTAGCATAACTTTTGCACCCCCAAGTTCCATAACTTTTGCTAAAACCCCCCTCTTTTGGGACCCAGAAATTAGTGCAGGGACCACCCCCCGGTCTCTCCTCAGGCCCATTCGCTTGTCGAATCCAATCGAAACTGTCCTGCCTAGCGAGCGCAATGCGCGAAATGATAGCTATGGGGGTACTTGGACGTGCTCTGAGGTCGGAAACTGTGAGAAAATTCCGAAAAGTCTATTTGGAATTCGTCCTAACAGATTCTTGAAATCGCTGCCCAAGGGAGTTTAACCCATGTCCATGCCATGTAATCTCTGTATTGAGCAAGCTGCCCTCATGATCCAAGCAAGTCTGTTTGTCGAAAAATCGCGATTGGCGCGGTGTGCCCGAAAGCGAGGGTTCGGAATTGCAGAACCACTCTAGATACATGAGACATCATGAGACCATCCTGGGAAGCAAATGTCCTGTTTTAAACAGTTGTGAATCTCAGGAGAGGTTAAAAGATTCTCACCGAGTGGGACGCATACTCACCCAGAAATTTGCTCACATCTCGCATCTCGTAGGGGTATCCCATCTTGTCAAGGTAGGCCACTTCTCCTTTCTGTGAGCCTCCAAGGCCTATGCCATCCCAGAGCTGAGCCGTCGGCAGGTCTTCCCATTTAACACGGCCCTGTGCAACTTGTCCAGGGAAGAAGTACACGATGAGTTTCTGTTTTCTGCTAACAGCAGTTTCCACATTCTTACGCCACTTTTGGAACCAGGCACAGCCCCACTTGGGACGGCCGCCGTTCCGGTCACACTCTTCTTTGTTCTCTTCAGGAGTTTTTGCTTTGTCTTTGTATCCAAAGCCCTCAAAGTTCCTGCAATCCGTGGTTTCTCCAGGCACGGCTCTGGGTGGACACAGGCCGTAAATGTCCTTGCAGTAGCACTTCTGACAATCATCTTCAGGCGCGTGATCTCCGAGTCCATCGTCTTTGTCACACAGAAACACGCACGCCACGCTCATGTCGTGCGAGCCTTCCACACATTCAAGCCATCCCTCTGGATAGCGACCCGGGAATGACACAATGCACTCAACGCCCTCGGCGTCCTTTATGAGCCCATGGTAGGAGATTCTTGTGGAGGACAGCAACGCAGATCCTGCTGTGAAACCTGCTTTCGCAAGATCAATTGTCTTCCCATCCTCGAGTTCAATGAAACATAGAGGCGGGTATTGCGCTTCGATATGCGCGCCCGGGCCGGGATGCAAGACCAGAGGCCACTGGTCGCTGCGGCGAACACACTTCACTTGCGATGTCGTCATCTTCTCTGGTCGACCATACTCATACTCTTTCATTTTTCCTGTTAAATGACAATATGCTAAAGATTTCACGTAACTAGGACGGTACTGAACCGATCCATTCTTTTGAATCGTGCATTCCTCCGACATTGGTACCCAGGGGTGGTCATAGGGGGACCCCGGCTTCTTCGGTAATTGCTTTGGGCCATAGGTCCCCACAAGACAAGGTGAGAAGTCTCTGGGCTTCATGGCTCTCTCTATCTCTTCTGGCCCAATGAGAGGGGCGATATCCTTCTGTCTCACGAACCAGCCGTCAATCTTCACCGGCTTGTCCATGGCCTTCCACCCTCGGCGATTCCAGTTTATCGAGTCCAAATTGGGGCTTACGTTAAGCTCACCTTTATCAGGCAGACACTTGAGGTGATAAGTGTTGCCTTTGGCGGTGACGATCAGGTAATGATTTTCTGGCAGTTGTGATACTAAACTACCATCCACGTCGACGATGCCGGGCCATATGCCACTAAGAGTTTTGTTGTACAAGCCACACGCTGGAGCGTTGATGAATCTCAGGAGATCCCTGATGCGGATCTTGGGTTCTTGGCCATAAGCTTCCAGCACAGCCCGGGCGTCGGACAGGCCACCGACATCCTCAAGGATTTTGAGGCAGATTTCACGGTCAAACAAGTCGTCCTCACCTAAGGTGGACTGGACGATGGTCTCGACCTGCTTCCAAGGATTCCAAGGATCTGGCGCCAACGGCGCAACCCCCATTTTGGAAGCCGTGTTAAGTCGGTTGAGTGCTTGAGCCTAATTCAAGACAATGCCCCCATTCCAATGCCCGCATTGGGCCTCAGTTTCTTAGCTAGTTTGGCTTAGAAAAATCTTACGACCATATTACTCAGTTACATATCCTTTTCTTTTGCTTCACTCCAGCCTGCGAGGTAGCAGAGCTCCAGCTGCCACTACAGGCACTGTTACGGCCCCGTCCGCCTCAAAGGCGACAACTCAGAGACCGTCGTTGCACATTTTTTGGAAAATGGGATATGTTCATTGATTCATGGGGAAATATTGGTTCATGAAGATAACATATCTCAATATTCCCAGATTAACCCTAAAAATATGATCCTCATACTGTGAATGGTTGCAAAATCCTGCACCAGTTGATAGTGACTTTGTCCCATTATTCATAGGGTTTCAATCATCCCAGGTGGTGCACAGGATTTCGCAACCATCCATGGGACCAATTGGTTAATGGAGAAATACTGGGATAATTATATACTCCTTAACAGATGTTTGGGATAAATTGGGTCAATTTTCTTTCTCGGCATGTTGATTCATGGCAAATTTCTCGATACAGGATAGTGCTGTAGATTGTATACACCTCCATTTCAAGCATTATAGACAACAAAAAATCTATAGACAACAAAAAATCTAACCATCTTGTTATTTAACATAGCCATGGAAACCATGGCCCATAGAAATAGATGGTTTACCGAACTTAAAAATGGGTGGATCTTTCCATGGCTATGTTAAATAACCAGAGGGTAGTTGGTTTATCATCCCCATTAACTATAGTGATATTTACCAGAAACCATATAATAGACAACAAAAAACCTAGCCATCAACCTTCGTTGCACCTTGCCATTTACCAAGTGTTCTGGTTCAACTGCCGCTGTGCGCTTTACCTCCGTTCATCTCCGTCACGGGTTTGCAGCCATGCTGGCACCCATTTATGTAAATATACATGTATACTGTATACATACTGTATGTATAAATAATATTTTTTTTTTATTATTATTATTATTTTTATTATTATTATTATTATTATATATAATTAAATCATATATATATAGTTATATCATATATATATATACATAATTATCAAAGGAAGTTGGGAAGCAATACTTCCGTGTTACGGACAAATAGAATTCTGAGACTTGAAATGATGAAGGGTGGTGCGCGATTGAGACTTGACCTTGATGAAGGGTGGTGTGAGA
>Ga0126342_10012637_pt1 | contig 15040 bp, 14 predicted proteins | sample Cyp1metagenome_FD_92528 | JGI IMG/M metagenome (GOLD analysis project Ga0126342, IMG submission 92528) | Coral microbial communities from Lord Howe Island, Old Settlement Bay, Australia - Cyphastrea 1 metagenome | ecosystem: Host-associated > Invertebrates > Cnidaria > Coral ...
CCTCTGTTGATTATATCACAGCGGCTTCCCATTCTGGTAAGTCGGCATCGGTGTTGGTGGGTTTCCTGCGTTCCACAGAGCTATACTGGGGATGATGCACGATTGAATTTCACACATTACCTATACATGCCGCTTGCCAACAGCGGCGAAAGTTATCATAGAAGAGTGAGCGAAGCCAAGCTGCAGAGAGCATGTGGACAAGATGATGAGTTGTGCACAGGCTTGGGTGCGGCTTACATGAGGGATTGCTTCAGAGCACAAACCTTTGACAGTGTCTATGTTGACGAGTGGCACTTGCCGAATGCCACGACTCTGCCAAAGTCGCAGAGATGCAGACTGCCACTCTCTATTACGCCGAGGGGAACCATCCGTGTGCCGATATTTTCTTCAAGGATGACGCTGGTGCTTTGTACCTGGCTGACGTGGGTGCATGGCACTGGCAACATGTCGAAGGCGCTGAACAAGGTGCAGAAAATCAGTGATGTTCTCGTCAAGGAAGGTTTGCGTGAGGACTTGCAAGTGAGTAAATTAAGAGGTGTCGTCCTGCTACCAAATATTGTGAGTATCAGCTTGGAAAATGAAGGAATCATCTCAGAAGCCATCACCGTCACAGGGGCAAGGGCCAGAGAGCTGCTTGGGGGTCTCGTCCAACTGCTTGCTTGGCTGGCAGCGGTTTGAAGCCCGGAGCTGGCGAACCTAACCAGAGTTGAGGCAAGGAGCAGCGCCAGTGAAAAGGAAGCAGTGCAATCCGCTACAACTAAACATTTCGCGATAAAAACATGATAAAACATTGTGGTAGGTTTATTGTGTCATTGCTGTCTTTGGTAGTGGGAGTGAGGATGACGAATGGGAAAGAAAACAGATGGGAAAAGAAGACGAAGAGCTTTATAGAGAGTTTGCAAGGTGTCATCCTATGCCATCACCAGACGATGAAGCCATTGACAGATTAGAAAACAGCGAGGGAGCAAATGGAATGATAATATATTCATTTGTAAGATTTGAAAGAATGAAAAAATGTATTGGACTGGGTTTTCATACAATTTAGATCAAGTTAGTGACTTAGTGGATCTTCATTGAATGGGTTTTACTGACTATAAATGTATGTTAGCGGATTGACTGGGTTCAACTGAATAGAATTTCTGGTGATCTTAATCCGAAACTATGTGATATTGACCGGCCCCCAAGATAGCTAAGGTTGTATAGATAATTAGGATAGCAAGGGTTCTCCAGACAAACCCATAATATAGAATCATGTAGAGCAATGGTGCACAGCTACAACCGTTTACCAGATGTGAATGGTTACTATGCTGTAAATGAACCTATCTTCCTATAATTGGGGTTGTAACTGACTTATAACTCGTAAAGGGCCATAACTGTAGAACTGGTGGTGTTTGGCGAAAACAAACGGATCTATGTTCCCAAGTCCTGTAGCCTGGCGAATCCCCTGACAGGTTTATGAAACCCTCATTTTTGGGTGAACTATGAGTATATTATATGAGTATATGTCAATGTACAAACTCAGATTTTAAAACTTGCAAACCCTGATTTTTTTTTGTTGGTTGAGATCCTTAGTTTTTGTGTTGGTGAAATCCCACTTTTGATGCTTTTAATAAAGTATATATGATCCCCATCATCCCCATTACCATCACCACTTCTAAATCGTCACGTTATCATGGTTAAATCACCAGTCCCCAACCCTTCCTGAGAAGGTCCTGTAGCCTGAGAATCATACTTCAGACGCACTTCCTGAGAAGGTACCGACATGTACCGGCTGGATCCATAGGGTATATCTGAAAATATGCTGTATAGTTATACCCGACCCCACGATGGCTATTTTCATGGAGATATGATAAGTAAGCCAGTGGATGGAGAGGTATCTTAGTTCTGGGCCAACCTTGCTTAGATACAAACTATATAGTCCTATTTGTTTTTTGCTATGCTTAAATTAGTCCTAACCATTTTTTTTTGGCAGGTATCTAAGATTCACCATGGAAATCCGATGTCAAGACCCCCTTCGCTTCGCTTCAGGGCCTTCCGACGGGCAGCGCGGCCACTGGACAGGCTGGGGATTGGGGTTTCAAGCCCTTACCCTCAGGTAATCAAACATGGCTAGATGGAAAATGACCCTTTGATAATATGATGATGATGATGATGTTGATGATTGGTGTTTGATGATGATGATAGATGATTGGTGATAGATGATAGGTGATAGATGATGACCGTTGATGACCTATGATGACAGATCATTTTCCCATTGAAAAAACACTTAATTAAGATAGGATTGTTCAAACGGTACATCATCTAACTAAAGGGGCCATCTATACCATGTAGCAAACTGTGGATTGAACCGTGGCTATAAAAGCCACCAAGTAAACGTATGATTTCCCCAGCTAGAAGTCACATTGTTTTTTTCATCATACACATATATATATACACATATTTAATTATCCACAGCAAACGGTTGCTTTCCTGGAGGGTGCCACATACATATTCCATGAACTAGAGGTATCATCATATTATAACGGTGACTACTTCTAAACACACATACCATAAATAGACATGTCATAGAAATAGAACATACCCAACAATGTTGTTTTTGCAATGTCATAAGTTGCCCATATGGATTGACGGTTGTACGACCCATAGAAATGGTAAAATTGGGGGTGGTTTCCTATTGCCAACATTATTGGGTATGCTCTATTTCTAGTTCTGGTAAATTATAATGATGATATGTTCAATGGATTGGTTTGAAGGAAAATCTAAACCGGAAACCATTGATTTTCCCAGTAAATATGGGAGGGTTCCTGTAAGTTTTCCTTTAAACCAATCCATTGACATGTCCATTTCTAGGGTTTACCAATAGTTCCCGATATAAAATTATCAATCCCCAAAATGGAAAGGAACTATATCAATGGTTATTTACTATATAACTATATCCATTCATGTTGTACCAATAGTTCCTTTCCATATAGAGCCACCATCCTCCCGCGAGGCACCGGCATGCGTTGCGCGTGCTGCGCCAGCCGTTCCGCCAGGGAGCCCGGAGCTCTGGCGTGCGGCCCGGGAGCCTGGTGAACGCTCAGGGGAACTCAGCGGAGATCAGAAAGGGATGGGAAATGATTTAGATAAATATCAGTTATATCAAATAGTTATCATTATAGTTATACCAATAGTTATCATCAACGGAGATTTATCAAATAGTTATCATTATATCAATAGTTATCATTATATCAATAGTTTTCATTATGTATCTAATAAGGGCTTATTAATCAATCAATAATTATTAGATATCAATAATCATTATAATCATGTAGTTATCAATAACATTTATCAGTATAGTGATTATAATGGATGGATCAAATAATGATTAATGATCTATAATGGATGGATCAAATATCAGTAGTTATCATTATCAATCAATAATCATTTGTTATCAATAACAGTTATAATCATGATCAACAATCCCTTATAGATCATTATATCTATTTAGAAGTATATGTTTTAGATAACATTAGTTAACCATTAGTAACCATCAATTAACCGTTAGTAGTGTAATCAATGATCAATAGTTAGAGATCAATCCGCTGAATCAATATTTACCATTGATGGATTATAGATCAATGATCAGTAGTTATCTAAATAGATACATCTCAATCATTGATCTAAAATATATCTATTAAATATACGTATTGATTTTTATAGATCAATGATTTAGTTGATATTTTCAAGTATATATTATATATATAGTGGGTGTTAATGGGTTTTGTATAACCAACTATCTTTATATAGTGGGTTATTTAAGTCATGGGGGATCTCCAAGTCATGAGATTTTTACTGGATTTAATGGAATTTAATGACAGTACAAAAGTGCAATGGGACTATAAATGGAGGTACCTTAAGTCGGGGGGCATCCCCAGTCGTCACCCTGGGTTTCAATACTAAGTCATGGTCATTCTTGACGACTGGATGATTTGGGGGACCCTGCAATTTCGGGAAACCTTCATCAAAGCGATGGATTATTTAACCGAGAAAAACAATGCCATTATAGAAACATGTGAGGAGGGATATGATTTAATGGGATATGTGGAGGCTTTATCCTACAAAAACTGAAGTTGTGTTTCGTGGTTGGATGATTGGATGGAAAAGCAACCTTTGAAGTGCAATGTTTTTTAAGCGTAAACTTCAGAAACAGAAGCTGCTTTGGAATGGGGATGGGGGGGAAAGGGGGGAGATGGAGGATCAACTTTTGAAATCGGAACAATGGTAACTGTAATTTTTGATCATGGGATTATGCCCAATCGAAAATTATTTCCCTAATGGATGGAAGATGAATATGTTGATATCATGTATGGATATACTTCCCTAATTCTATGATAACTAGATGGCATAATCAAAACAGAACGCTGCTGTGAACAGCACTCCTTGGATGTCGAAATGACAGAAATGACAGAAATGACGAATAGCCATGGCCATCTTACAGAGGCCTTCCCCAGAGACCCCATGATCCCGAGAACTGCAGAGATTTACCCCCCAGACCTCGGACATTATGAGTTTGTCCCCCAGATAGGTGTGTGTGTGTGTCAGTGTTTGTGTGCTTGTGTTGTATGGATGGCCGTGATTTTCCATGTGAAATAACAGCTGATGAAATGTCCTAACAGTCAAGAATATTACAAGCATCTGCTTATTGGTGGTGATTCTGTTGGTGTTCTTGCAGAGGGAATGTTTCCCTGCGCACTCCAAGTCAGAAGTGGTATTTGTATGTTTTGTCGCCACAGTTACAGGAGCTAAATGCCAACTCATAATATATGGGATAATCCTTCCCATTGACTTTCATAATTTTCAACATGGTTAAAACCACCAACCAGCATGATGATTATATTCCTGGTACCCCAAAAAGTCACCGCAACTGTCACAGGAATGGGGTTAACCAAGTAGTAGGTTGGTTCAGTTGATCTCATCGAACGAAAAACATTGTTTTTTTTCGCATTTTCGCATGTGGTACAGGATGGTGCCCCCCAGTTATAAGATGTTATAAGTTGGCTTATAAACACCATTAACTAATATTAACTATGGTTATATCTACCATATACCATAGAATTCAGCCACTGAAATAAGGCAACTCAACGCTATCGACTGGGGGCCCCATCCTGTACTGGTAAGTGCTGTGTGTCCGAAACCGGGTGCAACGCTGTGACGAGGTGCATGTGGGCGATGAACATGTCGTGGCGCGGCTGATTCAGCAAGGCTTGTGCAATGGTGCGGGCACCAAAATCGCGGACTGCAATTCGTTGGGTGATGCGGGGGTGATTTCCATAAATGATGGATCCCCAAAATGGATGGTTTATAATGGAAAATCCTATCCCCAATAATTGGGTGATGCGAAAATTGAGGATATGTAATATCCCCTACAAAACCTTTTCAGTCTCGCAGTCTGGCACCTTTGCTGACTTGAACATAGCTGCTCAAAAGTCTTTTGGGCAAAATTTCCTGAGACTTGTTACACCTGAAGGGCGTCTTTTGGATCCAGCAGACTCTCTTCGCTTTTCTGGGTTGAACAATGGGGACACCTTTGCTGCTGTAGCACAACAGCCAAAGGTAGCTGCAACATCCTCTGCGTTTGTTTTGTTGTGTGTTGGAGGTGATAGAATTGTCACTTGGGGCCATAGAGACCATGGTGGTGACATCTCAAGAGTCCAAGATCAGCTGAGGAATGTGCAGCAGATTTGTGGCGCAGCAGATGCTTTTGCTGCAATTTTGGCAGAACGGTCTGTGATGACCTGGGGTGATCAAGACAGTGGCGGTGACAGCTCTGAAGTTTCAGACCGGCTCAGGAATGTGCAGCAGATTTGTGGCACATGCTCTGCTTTTGCTGCAATTCTGGCAGATGAAACCGTGGTGACTTGGGGTCATTTAGACTATGGTGGTGACAGCTCCGAAGTCCAAGATCAGCTGAGGAGTGTGCAGCAGATCTGTGGCACAGCACATGCTTTTGCTGCCATTTTGGCAGATGGAAGTGTGGTGACTTGGGGTCATCCAGACTATGGTGGTGACAGCTCCGAGGTCCAAGATCAGCTGAGTAATGTTCAGGAGATTTTCCGCACAGAATTTGCTTTTGCTGTAATTTTGGCAGATGAAACCGTGGTGACTTGGGGTCATCCAGACTACGGTGGTGACAGCTCAAGAGGCCAAGGTCAGCTGAGGAATGTGAAGCAGATCTGTGGCACAGAGCATGCTTTTGCTGCAATCCTGGCAGATGAAACCGTGGTGACTTGGGGTCATCCAAGCTATGGTGGTGACAGCTCCGAAGTCCAAGATCAGCTGAGGAATGTTCAGCAAATTTGTCGCACTGCATTTGCCTTTGCTGCAATTTTGCCAGATGAAAGCGTGGTGACTCGGGGTCATCCACACTATGGTGGTGACAGCTCCGAGGTCCAAGATCAGCTGACTAATGTTCAGGGGATTTTCCGCGCAGAATTTGCTTTTGGTGTAATTTTGGCAGATGAAACCGTGGTGACTTGGGGTCATCCAGACTATGGTGGTGACATCTCAAGAGTCCAAGATCAGCATGTTCAGGAGATTTTCCGCACAGAATTTGCTTTTGCTGCCATTTTGGCAGATGGAAGCGTGGTGACTTGGGGCGATCAAGGCAAAGGCGGCGCTCCAGAGTCCAAGGTCAGCTCATGTGCATCGAACGGATCTAGACGCGTGACGCGTGTCAGTGAGTCAGGGCAAAAGTAAAAATGGCAGCTTGGTCCAGCTTATTTGTATGTGTCTCGCGCATCCGTCAGATCCTCATGCTGGTTGATCATCAGTTTTGGAGCTGCCGAGCAGGCTGTATCTGGTCATTCTTTGGCGTATCTGCAATCTCACTTTTTCAGGTTCCATATATTATCGGACTACTTCCATCCTCCCAAAATTCAATGTACCCAATGTTGGGGGCCCAAAAATGAATATATCATAATATATCCAATAACTTAATGTTAGTAAAATATATAGCAACCCATCCCCAAATTGTCCATTTCGATGGGTGATATATGGTGGTATAATGATGTATAATGTTTCATCAGCATGTTGACAAATCATCTTAAATGGGCCAGGGTGCGTGGCTTCCATTGCAAACTCTTACATTACCAGAGGGTAAATCTCATTTGATTCCCATGAAATCCCATCAAAAGTCCCAGTGCATAATATATATATATTATCACTATGTATATATATAACTATTATAGACTATATATATATAACTATGTATATATATATATATTTATTTATAATAAAGTAACTATGTATGTATATATATATAACGATATATATATAACTATGTATACTTGTATATATTTTTGTAGCTATGTAAATAACAATGTAAATATATATTATGTATATAAATATGTATATATATATGTGAAACTATGTATGTATATATATATATATATAACTATGTATATATAACTATATATATAACTATATATATATCACTATGTATATATATATATATATACCACTATGTATATATATATATATATAATAACTATGTACATATGTATACATATGTATGTATGTATGTATGTATATATATATATATATATCAGCTATTTTACTTCCATTCTTTTACAGCACATCATGGGTAATCCATCCAAAAAAAGGTTCCCATTGGAACATCGCCCGCCATGGCGAGGCCTGCAGAAAGACGCCTCCGGGCATTCGGTGCTGTGGCACGCCATCGCCTTTGGACATTGGGGTCGCGGGAACCCGGTGCTGAAGACGGTCCCAGATGGAGACGGAGAGCGATCCCCAAGAAATCATGAAGATATTGGCCGAACTATGATTTCCTGGCAATATTTTTTTTGCATTTATCATCCCAAATCATTTGCATTTCACCCCAAATCTATTGCCAATCTGTTGGTAAATGGCGGTCATATGATGTCATTATGTCACTTTGATTGGTCCAGACTTGGATCATGATTCGTAAGATTTGTATGTGTCATGGAGGTTTCCGAAAATTTCAAAGGGTATCCCAAACTCATTGGTTTGAATACTTAAATGGGCTAATTTATGGATTATTTGGGGTACGACTATTTGAGGACACCAAATAGCTCGGGCTGGGGTACCCTCTGGTAAATGAACAGTTCGACCCTGAGAATAATCAATGTTTAACGGGAACTAATTTTCGAACCCCTGGCAGGGTCTATATGAATTTACTGGAGGGTAACTACTATGGTTATCAGAACAAATAGTCCAGACTTGGATTCAAACTCGGCAAAATCAAGTGTTTAGAACCCAAGTCCGATTTTTGATGATTCATAGTAATCACCATTTGTTGTGATAACCACGGTATACCAACATATTATTTATTATCATGAACATTATTATTATCGTTCTTCTCGTCACCATTTCGATGATTCTGTCCAGATTCATATGGTCAAAAACCGCCAAATCAACTTGTTAAAACAAAATCCAGATTTAAATGAATTATCAGTATTTATAGTAAGTCCAGGATCAACAAAAACATTGTTTCGAACCCAATTCATCGAAGAATCCCCCGACAAAAAAAACATATCCAATAATTTGGCCTCTAACCATCTGAAAACCTATTTTCCAGCTAACAACGAATGCAGGGTTTATCAGGGCTATCTAAGATTGGCCATATTGTAAGAAATAGTTATATATTATATCATGTGTATATATACACGTCCATGGGTGATATTTCGGTGAGAAAATGTTACGGGAAACCACAGATGTTCCTCACATTTAGTGTTCATGATGCATTTTGGGGACCCAATTTTGACTCATACAGATGTATTTTTGACTCATATCATGATATATCACCTATTGTTCCCTGACTGACTGTTGTGCATTGTCGAAACACGGTGGTCATATTGATTGGCACGGTTGAAGTGTATGGGGATGAGTTCACCTCCAAGGTTCGTGGATGACAGGGTACCCTGAAATCTGGTGAATCCACGGTTTGTTCCCGTCTTTTGAATTATGACTTTACGGTAAAAAAAACACCATTTTCAGTGAGAAACACTGAAACATCCATATGTCATGGTGATATCTCCCATTCTTTTACACTATAGATACCTATAGAATGTAGCACTTTACTGTAGTTTCTTGCACCATATCCAACTCCAAAGAAATGGCTGGTCAATCCCCATGATATGCAGTATACCCTTTGGTAAACATACCAACATAACGATGGAAAATAACCATTTTTCATGGGACAATTCACTATAAATTGTGATTTCCCATAGTTATTAATGGGTAAACCAACGAACTTTCTATGACCATTTTCAGTAGCAATGTTTGTTTGTTTACTAGAGGGTATATCCATTGATTCCTGATATCCATTGATTCCTGATAGCCTGTGCTTGGTAAATGTTTCTTTTGCCCATGGATTTAAGCGTTAAAAAAGGGCCACGAGCGTCATCCGCTGGGCGCAAAAAACGAACAGTTTCCGACGTCAGGTCTCGCCCGAATGATGTTGGAGAGATTTCCGCCAGCTTCACAGGCGAAAGCCGCCGTCGGTACACGCGGTGTGTGTTTGCTGGGATATGATAGGAATAGGGAGATAACGAACCATAATGGGGCTATAATATCTACATTATGTGTATTTATACATATGATATATGTATATTGTTACACACGGTGTGTGTTTGCTGGTGATAAGGAGATGACGAACCAGAATGGGGCTATAATATCTACATTATGTAGATATATATATGTATATATATATATATATATGTATAGATATGTATATATATATATACGTATATGATATATATATAGAGTTAGATAGATAAGAAGATATCTATCAGGTAAATTAGAACGAACTCAGTGTTCTCCCCCACTGGAATGATATTTGTAGGTGCAACTATCTCAACATATTCTTATTTCAGGTTAGTGAACTACCCATATATATATAACGTCATGATTGATATACTGTAAGGGGCATAGACTGGGATGTACAACCAACTTGATATTATGTTCGGGTCTTGAACATGGCGGATTTTACCATATATGGACCTTATGGATGGAATTCTGGTCGATATCAGGCTCATGTCAATCACGGGCCATCGATATGGAACCGATTGAGGACGGAGGTACCGATTCCATATATGTTTGGCCTATTTTGTAGGCCTATGTAAGGGAATATCCCCACAAAATATGGCCTTGTATGGTACAGTACCTCCATTTTAGGATCCTGAAATTCCAATTGAGTCAATAGACACTCCACATTCTTGGATGACCAAGAGATACCAAGAGTTAGTGATCTACGACTCAGCAGGATTCATCGCGATGAGTTTTTCTGCATTTCAATTGACACAACCTCCAACGACAATATATGTTGCACATTGTATACGTTAAGATCACCAAGGGTACATAAGCAAGTTAAGAAGCAGAATCTGCAGAATGCTCTATCCTTTTGTGATATGGATGCTTGTTTGTTGTAGATCAATCAGACATCCTCAGCTCGTGCCCGCTCTTTTGAAGATCAAACTCTTTACTCAAATTCAACATGAAGTCACAACAAGACACGACTCAGAACAAGACGTGCTTGCGTCGAGATTACAGCTCCCTGATTTTTTTCCGACAATTGTGTTTCCTGTTTCCTTGAACTAGGGTTTCTGGCCCCCGTTTTGCAGGTGCAACCCATGCTGGGCTGATCCATGGTAATTCAGTGCAGGCCCAGATTCTGGAAATCAAAACATCAAGGGGAGGGAACCCAAAAAAGCAAGCAAGCGTCCGAAACATTCGCAGAACACCTGGAAAAGCACCAGTGGGTTGCCCATCTCGGTGGGGAAAAAATGGTGGATTTGCACCATGCGATTCCGCCACCTCGGTGCAGCTTGAGCATGGCTGACCCAGTTTGGCTTTGCTGAGGACAGAGCCTGCGGCTGCCGGATTCAGGTCAGGTCTCAATGTGTGGAAGATCCCCAATATATCAAAATGAGTGACCGAAATTCATGGCCTATGTCAATGTCGATCATTTTTTTAGGTAAAGTCTTTATCTCCTTGATAGGAAATGATGAGATGGGAGCTTTACCCATCAAAGTTCCTTTGAAATCCTACCAGTTGATAGGTAAAGTTCCTATTGTAGGAGAGCCCGGATCTTCTCCGGGCTCATTCGACCTGGTCTATTTCGATTCTGTCCCAGTGTGTGATTTGACCAGGACCAATGGAGATGGATGAGGATGATGAGGTTGGCATCAGAGTGTGGAAACAGAAACAGGCTTTCACCAGAATGAAATGGGAATATGACCCAATAATACCCAATATATCCCAATATATCATATATTAAGATAGATAGATAGATAGATAGATAGAATAGATTAGAATAGATTAGATTATATTAGATTAGATTAGATTACATCAGATTAGGTTAGATTGGATTAGATTAGATAAATTAGAAAGATTAGATAGATTATATAGATTAGATAGATTAGATCCATTAGATCGATTAGATAGGTTAGATAGGTTGGATAGGTTAGATAGGTTAGATAGGTTAGATACCTGGTAGGTTAGATAGGTTAGATAGGTTAGATAGGTTAGATAGGTTAGATAGGTTCGATAGGTTCGATAGGTTAGATAGATTAGATTGATTAGATAGATCAGATCGATTTGATAGTGATAGGATAGATTAGATTAGATTATATTAGATTCGTAATCAGATTAGATATATTAGATAGATTTGATTAGATTAGGTTAGATTAGATTAGATGGATAGATAGATAGATAGATAGAGAGAGAGAGAGATCGAGATAGAGATAGAGATAGAGAGATAGAGAGGTAGAGAGGTAGAGAGATAGAGAAATAGAGAGAGAGAGAGAGGGAGAGCTACAGAGATAGATAAATAGAGAGATAGAGAGATAGAGATGTAGACATATAGATGATATAAAATGATACAAAATGATAATGATATAGAATCCTATAGAATCATTGAAAATCATATAGAATCCTTTAGAATCATATTGAAACATATATAATCATATAGAATTACTTCGATTCATTTAGAATCATATATTTAGAATCATATATATATATTATAGAATTATATAGATCTAGATTGCATCATTGTATTATTTGCTTTGGTTTTTAATCAGTGTTGTATTTCAAAAAGAGAGGAGAACGAGAGACCAGTGACCACATTTTCTGCTGGTTCTAGCTGCAAAAAGAATCGGACATCCCAAAGCATTGTTGGGAGCGTCTGCCCTGTGTTCTTCATACACAAATGAAACATACCAAAACACCTCCCAGTGCATATTAAAAACATGGCTTCCATGATCCTGAGGCTAGGCGCTGGGAGCCTGCCATTTCTCCATTGGATATTGCCCCCTATGGATGGCTTGCAACTTGAACCATGGAATTGTTGCGGGCCATTTATCGATTTTTAGGATGATTCACCCACTAAAAATCGTCATTTTCCAGGGAGCCTCGATCCCGAGTTTGGAATCCATCGTAAGGCCGGGACCGCGCCGAAAACAGCCGTGCCTTCTTAAGTACGACTGGGTGACTGACTAAAGTAAAAACATAGAAAAAACATAATATAATATAATATAATATATATATAAACTCAAGTTATAGTGCTATACGTTGATTGTTTATACATTTTTTTAACCACCCATTTATGGGTTACTACCTTCTGGTTATTTAACATAGCTATGGAAAGTCATGATTCTTCGGAAAATATCGGTAAATCATCCACAGATGGACCATTTTTCATAGGATGAACTATATTGATAACCATTTTGCATAGGATGAACTATATTTCTAACCTATAATAATATCAAAGATCCGTAGATGTTAAACAACCAAAGGGTAACATGAACTTTTTCCAAAGTTTTTCTGAATCTCTGGGCAGGGACTTGGATCGTTTGGACAATGAAGATGCCAAGGCCGCCGGCAAAGGACCGCAGCTTAAGGATGCTGAGGGACCAATTTCCGCTGCGGAATGTATGGCTATTATGTTTGGCTAAGAATAGGGAAAATTATAAATATATGTTACCATATAGCTAACCCCCCCCGAAACCTACCGGTTTTGATTGTTTATTGTGTTTTACAGTGATTTTGTTTGTTTTGCCTTCAAAAGCAACCAGCATTTTTTCCTTCATTTGAAGACTTTGGACATATATATATAAATACACAATGTGATATTTAAATACAAGTTTTAAAATAATATAATATGATATAATATAATATGATTTGATATGAAATGACATGATATGTAATATCATATGATATATCATATGATATGATATATGATATGATATGATATATAATATGATATGATATATGAAATAATATGATATGTGTAATTTGATATGTTATTTAATTTACTATAATATAATATGATATGATATAATATAATATGATATAATATTATATTACATTATATTATATTATATTTTATAATATTATATTATATTTTATTTTATTTTATTATATTTAATATAATATATGTGTGAACTTGAGGTTTTAGAGAATCTGGAGTTTGTTTTTTTGGTGGACAAAGTCACATGTTCGTGGTGATGTTTGCTCATATATGTCTTTTGGTCACATGAGAATTTGCAGCTCTAAGCTTGTTTGGGCTTTGTTTATGTAGTGAGATGATTCTGCGAGATAGGATGAATGAGTAGTAACTTGAATATATCACATGTACTAGATAGATACAATTAATCTTGAATTCTATGGGTCTCTGCATTTCCAAATGGACACATCCTCCAGGACGGGTCCGAGCCGAAGCTTCGCTGGTGCTCAGCTCCAACCCGCAGTTGCGGAGGCGCGGTGTTAAACGACATGTCAAGAAACGATGAAAAACGACCCACTACCTAGCGAACCTAGAACCTAACAGTTTGAAGTTTTTTTTTTCAAAAACCAAGTTTTTTTATCCACAACATAGGTTCTTGGTTCTACTGGTAGATTCCATTTTTGCATCCACAAGCCATTTACATCCATTTACAGATTTGAATTGAGTAGTTAAGAGGCCGTCCTTGGGATTATCCCATCAACCCTTTTTATTAATCATAGTTAATCTAGTTATTCTACTTATAAACCTTAACTTAGCAAACACCGAATCTTGTAACATGTCATATTCAATTGGTCATAATTGGTTATATATCTGTTATATATATATAACCACCATATTGTTATATATTGGTTATATATATATATATATAATATATATATATATGATCCACCCCATGATATCCCTGTGACATCCATTGATGCCAGGCAGCCGGGCTCCAAAGGCTCCAAAGGTACAGCTTTTCCGGTTACAGCTCCGCCTAGAGGCGCTCCGACGGTCCCAACATTCCTAGGTCAACCTTGGATGGGTAGAAACTACCCCCTGGTAAATTAACAGTTGGACCCTGAGATTTTCACCAATTTTTAATGGAAACTAGTCTTCCAACCCCGATGACTGCCAGGGTCGAACTGTTAATTTACCAGAGGGTAATCCTGTAGAAACTCCATTTCAAGCATTTTTCTTAATCCACTGGTTAATCCCACCAGTGGATGTGCCTTTGAACTAGGGAAAATGAATGGGAAAATGATGATCTCATCTGGTTGGTGCTTTGGAACATGACTTTTATTTTCCATTTCATATATGGGATGTCATCCTTCCCATTGACGAACTCATATTTTTCAGAGGGGTAGGTATACCACCAACCAGTAATCCTTTAGTCTTTTGCTATCAATGGGATTATCTACTAACCAGCTAAGAATCTATTTTTTGCAGGGTATCTGTATCTAATTCTAAGAATACCTGAAAAGAAACATCCTGAATCATTCCTTAAATTGCCACAGACTCCTCTGATTCACTTGTTTTTGGCAAAATCATGTAAACTCAATCCTTCTGACCAGGTGGCAAGGGTCGCACCGCAAAGAAGGAAGGTGCGCCAATTTCTTACTTCTTGTTGGGTGGTTTGACCCCAGCTTTTCTGGGCTTTGCGAATGCAGAAACAGCTTGCAGGGGGCGTTTTCGCTGGACTCTTTCGAGAGGCTGGAAACAGGGGAGAGATTGAAGGTGTCAAGGGGTGGGGAG
>Ga0126342_10012638_pt1 | contig 15039 bp, 12 predicted proteins | sample Cyp1metagenome_FD_92528 | JGI IMG/M metagenome (GOLD analysis project Ga0126342, IMG submission 92528) | Coral microbial communities from Lord Howe Island, Old Settlement Bay, Australia - Cyphastrea 1 metagenome | ecosystem: Host-associated > Invertebrates > Cnidaria > Coral ...
AACATCTATCATACGTTCAAAACTGCTCAAATGCAAGGCCGCTCTCACTGCATCTTTTTGAGGCCGTAGGGGTGCGTTGTGACAGCTGTTGGCTCTGTTCAGCAAGTGTCACCTCTGGTGCCGTTTCTCTCCACACTGGCGCCAGTTCACCCACCCTGCCAGTGTGAGAGGTCTGCATTGGAGCATATTGAAGGTTGAGCACGTCCTGAAGAGCTTGGCCATGTGCGTATTGGTGATCTGTGGCCACGCTGTGGAGGATGCGGTAGACATTGGCGGTGTCTACTTCCACCCACTCTGCTTCAAGTTCTGCCATTTCTTTGAATTGATGTCTGGACACCTGATCGCTGATGTTCATACCTGATGGTACCCACTCCAGGTGCAAGTGCCAGCCGTCATGTGCGATGATTCTCCACACCAAAGCTATCATGTTGCAGATGGAGGGGTCCTTACAATATCCTTTCCGGAGCGCAAAGAAGCCTGATGTGTTGTCGATGAATGACAACACGAGGCTGGATTTCAATTGCCTGCAAAGTAGAAAGCCCAGGAACTGTGCAGCTACCTCCAGAAAGTAGATGAAGGCTTTCCGTGTGCAAAATCGTTTGATCAGCCAAGGAGGAACTCGTCCTGCTGAATAGAGGGTGCGTCCGCAAAAGTGGATGACGAAACCCCAGCCATTCTCGTAGGTATGGCATTTGGTCTTAAGCCATTGTTTGGGTATCGAAGAAGATCCCGGTGAGTGTGTCTGGCCACCGATGACGAAGTAGGCGTCGGAGTAAATCACAACAACTGGCTGATTCGGTTGTCGTAGGATCTCCCGTGGTTTGATCACTTGCAGCAGGCCCCGCAATGTCAATAGGGCTGAGCGCAAAGTTGAGTTGGCCTGAGTGATCTCCTTCGGACAGACCGTGAGCCCTGGCATACAGGGGCTGCAGTGCTGCCTTGCCAAGCTGTCCAAAGAGCGTAGATGTGAGAAACACCAGTTTGCCTGCCAACCGATGTGCTAAGTCACTGGATAGCATGTTGGTATCCAGTGCTGTCTGGATTGTCTTGCATGCTCTTTGACAGCGATCTGGATGAGGTGAGAGGATGATCTTGTCCTCCTTGATGTGCATGATGATGCCCAAGACCTTCTGTTGAGCCGCCGGTGCAAGAGCTTTCCTCTCTTTCATCCGCAGGCCAAGGGTTCGCATCAACCGTGTAAACTCTGAGAAACCGCTTTGGACCAGTGGGGCAGGCTCCACGCCTATGAAGTCATCAACATAGTGGCCCAGTGGGGTCCCCAGTAGTCGTCTGCTGAGGAACATGATGCTGTCAGCAGCCCTGTTGAAGTTCCATACAGAACTCACTGCCCCGAAGGTCATGGCATGGTGTTGCAGCAAAACCGGACCGCCCGGTGTCATGAGGACGCAATAACAATCCGTTGGGTCTCGTACCGGAAACTGTCGGTAGGCCCCATCCAGGTCCTGTGCCCACACAAGGGAGGCTTCTTCCCCAGGTGGTGTGGCAAGGGCCAGCTCCGTGAAGGTCCGTATGTCATGATGATGAGGGACATCATGTGCAATCACGGTGGCATTGTGACCGGACCGACGAAAATCTTCGCATCGCCGGATCTTGTCAGATTGTACCACGCTGAAGCAGAAGCTGGTGCTGATCTCTTGGCTGGGTAGAGGGCGCAAAGGCATGTCATCGATGGTTGTGGTGGGAACCGGCCACCAATCGGGAGCCCGATAAGGCCCAGACATGCGCCCCTTCGCCAGCTCAGTTCGAAGTTCATCCTGCATGGTGGCCCATTCAGGGTCTACCCTCTTGCTGAGTAACTTCCGCATGGTGTATTGCCTGTTGTTGCGGAGGAAGGCCTCCGAGGTCACAGGAAATTCATATCTGCTGTCTGTTCGTGGGAGCCAACCTGAACCGGCATGCAGCTCACCCGTCACTTTGAACCCTCGCTGTAGGTCATCGGACAAGTCGTCCAGGCCCGGCATCCGCACAAGGCGGAGTAGGTGTAGGAGCAATGGGATCTGAGAGATCTGGTTGTGATCTTTGTTGAAGTAGACTTGGGCGACATGGTGAGGCAAAGATTCCCACCATTGTGTTGTCCCATCTGCCCAGTCTGATGCCATCTGTTCAATCTCGTCCACAATCTCGGACCTCATGCGAGGGAGGCTGCCGCCAATGATGTTGCGGAGGTCGGCACATTGTTGCAGCCCCGGTTCAAGCCGGGGGCCGTTGCATTGGGTGTGTCGCCACAATGGCTGCCTTCCAATGTTCCCACATAGATCCTGTCTGGGCGACACAGATGGCCTCACTCGGCCATCGCCCTGGGCCGATCTGTGGTTCCAGCGGTTGCAGGATGTTCAGCATGGTCTGCATCGCTGTGTGTCTGGGTTGTGGAGCTGGAGTGGCCGCTGCAGTCATGAGCATGGACTGTAAGACAAGCATCATGATGAACTTGGCCGAGCCGATGTGCCAGCCGTTTGCAAGCATCCGGTGTCTGGCACGTTCCGACACTCCAGGCACAGCTGTGTACCATCTCGGCAACTGGTGTAGCTGTTCTTTGGCCTCTGGGGGCGGAACAGTCATGCTTCCATCTGCTGCGTGGAGAAGGGCTTCTGGAGAGTATTGCCACGGAGCGAACGACCGTCCGTCCTGCAGCCACCTTGCCTTCTGCTCCGGGTCGATCTTGCCCCTCAGCTTCTTCGGCGCCGGACGGCCATCGTCAGATGGGGCCGGGGTTGTCAGGCACGGCATGCGCCTGTCATGCGTCGCCACCGCCGTGTGAAGACGGAGGCCATCCAGCTGCAAGTCTGTCTCTTCTTGGAGCTGCGTGTCATGGTGGAGGCGGTGGTATTTCTGATTCTTTGACCACCTCAGCCGCTTCCCTGTGATGGGGTTCGTCCGGGTGCGGCTCCAATCCACTCGTGTCCACCACAGGCGTGGGCGGTTGATCAGTCCAAAGTCTTGTGCGTCAGCCAAGACGGTGTTGCAGTCAAGGAGACCTGCGAAGTGATCTGCCTCTCCTTTGTCCATCACCACGTTCTCTGTGATGTGGCCCGTCCTCTTGTGAGGTATGTCCATCTCCACCTTGCGGATGAACTCACAGTATGGTGCATCGTCACGAATTCGTGAGAAATCAGGGCATGGAGGAGCTGATGCAAAGAGCACGAGCTTGGTGCCCTCTGGATCATGACGATGTATAGCACGGGCAACTTCTGCAGGGTCATCTTTGAGGAAGTCACCACGTATCACTGCCTCTGGATGACGTGCTTTCAGCACCTCCAGGCAATCACTGTCTACCTCCCAGGCAATGTGTAAAGAGATGTCCGCAACCAAGCCCTTGAGGATCAGTGCAGCCGATCCGATGCCATCAAAGCAGCTGAGAAGAATGACTTCTTCTTCCACTCTCTGAAAAACCTGGCCTAACGTGGCCGCTGGTGGTGTGCTGGATGGAGGGTACCCAGTGTTGTCGGGTGTCATGGGATCCACCTGTCCCATGACCCCGTGCTGTCCCTACTTGGACGGCGTCTTCCAATCGGAAGACCATGAATCCTTTTGCCAGGCTTGTTTGTCCTCGTGTCTTGGGGATCCTTGCCATTGGTTCTGCGCTTTGCCAGATCGGTCAGAGGCACTCCCAGGCCAAGTCTTGGTTGGCCTTGAGTACGGGCTTGGTCGAGTGCCTTTTCCTGACTTTGTGGAGCCCTTGCCATAACCCTTCACCTCAGTCTTAGACGGACTGGTGTTGACCGGTTTCTTGGTTGTCTGAGTAGGTTCACGGCTCATGCATTCGGTGAACGAGTCATAGTCTTTCATGATGACCGACGTAGCCTCCACAAAGGTGCGGCCCCCACGCATCTCCAGTGCCAGCTTCCAGGAGACTGTCATCCAGAACTGGGCGAGCTGGTCGGTCTTCTGGGGCCTGCTGCGTACCAGGCGAACAAGCCAGTCGAAGAAGGCATGGACTGCTTGTTCCGTGCCCATCTTGCACAGGATGAAGCACCATCTGATGCTGGCCAAACCGTCCAAGATCGCCAAGACACTTCGTGGCTGCCATGGCTCCTCAGGTGCCGCCACCAATTGTTCACCTGTGAGGGTGAGCTTGGTCACGCTGCGCTCCCTCTTTGCCAACGGGTTGGGCTCACCGTTCGCCTGAAAGGTGCGGATGGAGATCACTTCACCCAGCAGCACCGGCGTGTAAGACTTGCTGGTCTCGTGCTCGTGTAAGACCCTGGCAATCACAGATTCTGCACCAAGCAGTTCTTGAACCGGGAACACTCTGTCCTGCCCGTCGATCTGCTGCGTCTGAAAGTCCTGGACCAGTGATGCCCATCTTCCGGGGGCTAATGTCTTTGGGATCTTGTCCTCAGTGCTGGTTGCAGGAGACCCTGTTGAGGAGTTGGCCGGTGTGGCCGGTTTGGGCTTGGCTGCGATCTGAGCTGCCTCCCATGCTTGTTTCGCCATCATCCACATGTGCAGCAAGACTGCTTTGGCGATGGGCTTGTCATTCTCAGGAACCTTGAGGACGGTGCCATCATCACGTGACCATCCTTGGAGAAGGGGTTGGATCAAGGTCTGTTCCAAACTGTCTTCATCCCGGCTCAACAAGGCCAGTGTGGCCGGTGTCTTGATGCCTCTGAGCTCGAGGTACTCATTGATCACGGCTCCCGCTGCCGCGTCCCTAGCTATGTCAGCCAGTGAGACTGGTGCCAGCGACAACACCATGGTCACTGTTGGAGTGCGCTGGGTTTCGTTTCAGCCAGGCTGCAGAAGTTATTCATGCATGAAATACCAGAAACTGCAGTCAAAGAATGTACACGTCCGAAGAAAGTGGCAACTTGGTCCATGGCCGCAGGCTGTTCCATTGCCAGAAGCAGAATTGAACAGCGAACGAACCACGACCAAGCGCGTCACCAACCCCAAACGCGAAGGGCAGGAGGTCTCGCATGACTGAACAACCTGATTTAGAAACAGTTGAAAAACCAACGGCCAAAAATCAGCAACAAATGAAAATAAATCACAACCCGAACTGAGGAATGCAGAGGTCAACGACTCGTGTCATGTCTGTGGCAAACTGCTGGACTGTCTTTTTCAATGCCTGCTGATCGAGTCAGCTCTCCCGCTGGAGCTGTCTATTCCTCCTCAGCGCTGCTTGCTGAGGAGGCCTCTAATTCGGTAATATCGGACGAGTCATCGCTGCTGTCCGAGCTGGAATCGTTGCCTAAATTAAAACATTTCCGGCATCGCCTCGCGCCATCCTGCTCATTGGCAGTTCTCAAAAACGTGCGACTGCCGTAGCACCAGCCACATGGTGTCCGCCATTTCGACGGTTCGCTGCTGTCCTCATATTGCGAGGCACGATGAAGGATCTTCGCCCTCGGACGAAAGACAAAGGTCTGAGCTGGCACCTGCACGGCCTGCTTCACCTGCTCAAGTTCTGCCTGCAGACTGCGAACCGCAGCTGCAAAGGCCTTAGGCCTGGCGGCTGGGGGCCTCTGTTGCACGGCCGGTTGGCTCGCCGAGGCCTTGGGCTCTGGCTGCATGACTTGCATCTGGAGCTTGAATGAGCCAGAGGCCTCCTCTGACAAGACCTGCTGAGGAATGTTCGGAACACGGCTGAGGGCACTGTCCTGGGTGTACCGCAACACTGCTGTGCTGGTCCACCGACCCAGCAGTTGGATCAGGGCAAGCTCAACCCCTGAGCTCGACAGCATTTGTGCGCCAGAAACCTCAAAACATGTCCATGATACCGCTGTGTGTCCTGTCCTTCTGGGCCAGGTCGGGTCAGAGAAGTCCCGGTCTTGGCAATGACCCTTCTGATGGCCTCGATGAAAGTCTGCTTCGAGGCTGTCTTGCCCTCCTCATCTGGGAAAAGAGGGATACGTGTACGAGAGCCTCCACAGGGGTGTGACTCTAAACGTAGAAGGTGTCGTTCAGCGCTGTGCCAAACGCACATGCCATGGACCTTCACTCCACAGCTACAAGTGAGGGATCTCTCGGTGAATCTGCCCCATTGGTCGGTCTTGTGAATCGGGATACTGAGGCAAACCTCATGCCCTTCCAACCTGAGGTCGCAGGCGCGAGCACTGGCCAACTCCGATTCCCGGAGCATGAACCACAGGCCGATCATGGCCATGTCTCTACAATGTGAGACGTTCGCAAACGAGAAAGGCTCCTCATCCATAGTTGGTGCAATGTTGCCCAACAACAAACCGTTGAAGGCATCCTTGAGGCGACTCTCACCTAGTCCTCTCTGAATTGAACGAATGCAGTCACGGATGCCCATCTTGACTATGGCGGGAATTGGTGTCTTGAGAGCCCTTTGCTGATGCCCACAAATGGCCTGAAAATATACGGCGGCACTGCGATACCCTCCCGCTTTCAAGGAGGCCCCGAAACACCTGATGTTCTGGTTGTCCAAAGGGAAAGCCGCCACCTCCCAGGCACGGCAGATGGCCATGTAGGTCCTGACTCTGGCCTCCACGGCCGGGTTTGTTGACCTGGCGAGGACGTCTTGGTCCAACATCTGCAGGGACTTCTGTCTCTGATTGGGTAGTGCTGCCTCCAGAGCAGCCTGAAGGCAAGCACGTTTGCCCATGTTTCGAACCGGTAAATCGTCCCGGTGGGCCTGGCCTGGAGAGGTCACCGGTCCCGCTGCCGGGCTCTCCAAGGCGGCCAATATGGCCTCTAGCTGCCAGTGTGGCACACCAGCACCATGGAGCGTGTCGTATTGCAACACCAACTGGTTGATACTGACTACGCCGTGGCGGATGAGATCAGGGGCTAATCGTTCCAGGCTGGCCCGTCTTAGGGCGTCCCAGAGCTCTCCTATGTTCGACATGGTCGGCTGCGATGTTAATCAAATGAATTGCAACTGCATGCAAACAACCACAACATGAGCAAGTAACTCAACAGCAATCATGGTGCAAACCTATGAACCTGCCTACAATGGTCATGGACGATTGCAGCAAAGCCAAATGAAGGGCGATGAGCCCACGTGAAATGAAAGAAGCAAACTGAAACGCTGCACAACTGTAACAACTGGAAGTAGTGATGGAGTCGATCGGTCTGCTGATCAACTTCTTTTTCACTAACGCAAGCTGCATGTCTCAAAATGGCCGAATTGGCCCGACTGGCATGGATACCGGACGTCGGTGGCACGTCAATGCTAAGCCCGACTGTGACGTGGGTCTGTCTCATGTAGTCCCATCATTGGTGTCATTGGGTCTGTTGGCCTGCGATCATGGCCATCTGAAGCCTGTCCTGAGTACGCTCGATCAGCGCAGTCTGCATGCGCCACTGGTAACTTTTCAGGATCGACTGGATGAGATTCAGGGCAGGGAATATGTCATAATATCTCATTTCTTCTATGGCCAATATGGCCGAGTACATCCTGCGATCGGCACGAGTGCCTGACTCTGTGTCCTTCTCCAGGCGCCAACGGACCATGCTGTCTGTGGCTAACTCCAATTCGGTTCGAAGCTCTGTCATGCTCTGTGCAATCTCCTGCATCGACGGTTGGTCCGAGCCCTCGGTCCACGAAAATCACCTTCAGCCATGGCGGCCGTAGATTCCGCGGCCAAGGGGCCAATCACGGCCAACATCTGCACCAGCGTCAGACTCAGAGCTCGAATTGGGTTATCTCCACTGAGGGTCCAATGGTCGAGGGCGGCCGTTACGGCCATGAGGAGAAGGCCCACCACCGGGCTCGCAATCGCTTCTGGGAAGCACGAGTTGCGCGCATTCTGCGCATCTGCAACCTGCTCCATAAGAGCAATGGCGAGGGCAGCCATGGCTCAGTCGAGGTCTACCTGGACCTGTTTTTGGGCAGCTCGAGCCCTTATAGCTACACGTTTGGCAGCTTAACACTTCCTCCAGATGTTCCTGCGCACACATGTGCTACTATACACCATATTTATACATCATGGTTTATACATGTGTATACATTTATCATTTATGATTGGTTTATCATTGGTTTATCATGGTTTATACATCCCAGTTTTTGACATGTCTTCGGAAATACGATGCTAAACCATGATACACCTCTAAAATCCGGGGTACTGTCTATCCATTTTTTGCATCCAGCTTGTCCGCAAGATGAAATAACAGTTGTGCAGTCACCGTCACGCCTCGGCTTTCTCCAGCTTGTAGTTCTTCTTGTACCTGGAAACCATGGAAACTCCAGATATTGGGACTAGAATTCGAATATTGCTGTGGAATGAGACAGAACATAGAACCTCTGTTAAACATTCTCAAACTTGACTCCCGTTGCGAGGATCTCACCACTTGCTTTTCGGCCACAAAGCTGCCCAAAAACTCCATTTTAAATCCCACAGATTCACATCTTTGACCACGCGCAGCGGGGCGTGGTGGCCCAACGATTTCCAGCAAGGATTCTTCGAAGTCAGGACGTCAGGACGTCACATCGGCCACCGTGAAGCCAAAGATCTTCACGGATTCATCGACATTGAGGCGCAACTTTAAATCGACATGGCCACCACCCAACCAGAATTGACCAGAGGCCAGCTTGGTAATTTCATCGCTGAGCACCATGGGAAGATCCTGTGTTGCAACCGAGGATTTTTCCATGGAAAAAGATTTAACGGGAAAGGTCAGGGGCCTATTGGTCGTAGATTAACACACGGTGTGAAACCTCAGTTTCATGAAATATTCTCATCCAAATTGCTTAGTCTCATCATCCCAGGTATGATGGACAAAATCAGAAACAACCCATGGTACCGGCACCTGCCCCAGTGGTGTCACAGCATTGTGCCCGCAGCCCGTCATCTCTTGACAAGCAGTTCCTTCCAAAAGTCGCATGTTATACTGTTTCTTTCCAAGTGGTGGAAGACCTTTTGCACTTTCCATCCCTTGAACCACCTTGATCAGTTTCTCCTTATGAAGCTTTGCCACATATTGTACAATCACCAGCACACAGCGTACACGGCCTGCTTCACTGCTGGCATCTAGCTTAGTGTTTTCCAAAACCACGCTCTTGCACAATTCCTCCACAGAATTGGCACTCAATCTGTCACGTCTCCATTCCAGGGATTGCTCATAGTATGGAGGATCTGCATCAACCGCTAACAGCAAGGATGAAAGGTTCAGTGCTTTGGCTTTGTCTTCCATGGCCTTTTGCACCTCCTCCACCGACCCATCCGCTCCGTTCGCTCCGTTGTCTGCCACCGGATTGGTCGGGACCGGATCCTTCGGACCCTTCGGATGCGCTGCAGTGACAACCTTGGTGAGGAGCACTGCGGAAGACAGCACCAACGGCAGGCCACATGAGCGCAGGTCATCTAAGGAGGACATGATGTGGCGGCTGATGCAGCTGGGGGGTGTAAACAGCTTCTGCAAAACTCGAGTACTGTGTTAAACTGCTGGGGAAGCAAAATTTGAACGCTTGAGTTGTATCTCTGATTTAAAGTCCGCATCAAGGATGTTCTAAACTCAAAGCCGGCCCAGACTTGATACAAGGCGATGGCCGGTGTCAATGTGTGGCAAGGCACACTCCCAATAATAATCCCTGGCCCAGTCTATCGAAGCACTCTTCTGTTTGAAGGCAAACCGTCTGCTTGAAAAATGCAAAACCTGATATTTCAATCTGCACTTGATGAAGTGGCAAATCCAATCACAACCACCTTGCCATTGGAAATAATGAATGAATTGTGGTCTTCGGGATGTTCTTTCTCCATCCGCACCTGTTTTTTGGACACAACAATTGGAAACCTGGACATTCCTGGTGAGACTCAAAGAGTGACAACCCAGCTTTGGGGGCATGCCACAACATTAGGCGTTGAGGGGTGCGGTCGTGCCCTGGCCCCTTGCTGCCAAACGACACAGCGAGTACCCGGGATCCCCAAATTTGTTCCAATATTTGTTCCAATATTTGTTCCAAAATCTGGATTAAATCAGAGAAAATCTAAAGACTCAACACATCCAGATTTTGTTCAACCAAAGGTCGCGGGCTCCTCAACTGAGTAAGAGGCGGCCGAATCTTTCAGCCAAACGTGATCGGCTGTGAAACGATCACCCCAGCGGCAGGCAGCCTGTGCTTTGAAGCTATTTATATTTGAATGATTATCAGCGAAATATTTAGAGTCAAAGCACTGGAAATCCCTCCTTTTATGGATGTTCCTTGAAAAATGGTATTGCGGGTTTGACCCATGCTGTTCTGCTGAAAATATCTACATGCTACATCTCCTTGGATATCTTGTGTCCACAACAAAAGGCGAACAAAAGCAAGACTTGCCACAAGCCAAAGCTGATTGCACTTCGGCAACAGCGCATGAGAATCATAACCCCCTGTCAACCCATTTGTCGACTCATTGTTGGCTCCTGGCTCTTGTGGTGGCCACATCAAGCAGATTTCTCTTACAAACTCGTGGCCTTCTGTGATTCACTCCTCCAAAAATCCACAACTTCGTGTACAATCTTCTTATCTCTTCGTTCCTAATCCTTCTAACAGATTCGGAAGACGCAGGGCCAGAAGATATCACAAGCTGCTGACATCCGATAAACCTGGCCTATGGCAACATCCGTCGGAGAGCTCTTTCGTAGTACCAAGGTATGTGCTGCACAGACCTGTGATCCCCATGTGCATGCGCCGCATCTGAAGGTTTCGGAGATGAACCTTTTGGAAGGTTTGGGGCATACAGTGTGGCAATGTGTGGCCTGTAATTTTCAGACTCACAGGAGGATCATGAGGCAAAACACTGCACTTTTCAACGACGAGTGAATTTCTGAGGCCCTCGCTTTTTGGCAGCCAGCTCCGTCATTCGATCTGGCAGGTCTTGCTTCAGAACCTGATACAAAGACCCAAGAAGTGTCTCCCACAAAACCACAGGTTTCAATACTAGTGGTCATCCATGACCTGGATGATTCGGGGCTGCCCCCATGGATTCGAAACCCCCAAAATCACCATATTTGGAGCTTCTTGGGCCCCCCCACTCTATCAATGAGCGCATTTCGCTTCACCGACTTCTTCTGCGCCTCAAGGAGGGAAGGGGTGCTACCCATGACCATGCATCATTGGAAACAATGGCCGACCTCTAATACCATTGATGCACCAACGGTGCGAATGAGGGCACTCTGCATCGCGAAGTACTGAGTGTCCTCAGCTTAACTGGGCTGGTGATTTGATCTGGAAAGTAGACTACCCCTAAATTTCATGGTTTAGTTTTTAGAACTATCAAATAATCGCCACAACTTGGTTTTAGTTGTTTAAAAAATCGGGTCTGGGTTTCTCTGAAAATCGGGTACCTCCCAAAAAAAACATTCAGTTGATCCTCATGTTCCCTACCCACCCTCTCGTAATCTAACAGTTTGCTGTTTAAAAATCACCAATTTCAATATGTGAATCGCCTCAAAATTGGGCCATGTTCTACAAATCCACCATTTAGTTCAATATCATTTTCCCAGCTACCTCCATTTCCCATCATTTCCCATCACTTTCCATCGCAATCTCCGAAAAAACTACGGCCGGCGGACGCCAAAATTATTGCCACTCTCGCTGGTGCGAGGCGAATCTCTGCTGGGCGGCGGCACCTGGCAATGAAGCAAATGCTGGTTGCCATGGGATTTCTGAGCTGATACCCTCTGGTAATGACTAACGTAGCTATTGAAAATGACCATTAATAGTGGATTTTCCCATGAAAAATGGTGATTTTCAATAGCTATGTTAAATTACCAGAGGGTATGAGATATGACTTCCCATGAAACCACCATGATAAAAATCATATCCGGGATATGAATAAACATGGTGGTTGAAAATGGGAATAAACATGTCAGGACATGATGTAATGGGAACATCATGGCTGTATAATGATGGTCAGTGGTTATCAATGGGATAGGACATACCAACTCCATTCAATTCGGCTGCGCCTGAAAATGGCTTCTACACACCCAAACCCAAAATATTCCAAAATGGTTACGCTATTTTTAGAAAAAACCATCTCACATGTCTAACATGTCTGTGCAGGTTTCATGAGGTCTTCAGAATGGCAGCTTTTGTGTATGGTCCTTACACTAAGTGCTCAACATGCTTTGAGCCGTTCCGGGTATGGCCGGCATGGCCTTGTCAATGAATCCTCTGCTCACTAACATCCGAGTGGCTCGGAATAGCCGTAGCCTGGGAGCGCCGGAGTTCTCGTGGTGAAGGGCTACTCAAGGCCCGAAAGCTGCATGAAAGACTCTATAACAGGTGGATAATCATCAGCGTACTTATATCCGATGACGATGATGATGATGATGATGATGATGATGATAAAAGGAGTAGCAATTATACTAGTATACTGTACGCTGATATAATCTACTTAATTGGTAGGTAGCTCTGGTCAAACTCAATGTAATGTACAAGCGGAGTCAGTGCGCTACCGCTGAGTCTTCAGGCAGGTCAAAGTGAGTCGCTCCACCCCATTGCGAACAACTGCCTCAGCTTTGCACGTTGAACCATCCAGCTGAAGCTAGGATATAATGGGAATTCATGGGATATAAGGGGATATAAAACCAACCATACATCTGCTCTCCAATCTTTGTGCAATATTTTTTCTCGCAACCTCTGAGGCCTGTTCTTGCTGCCAAGTCTGGAAGAGTAAAAGACCCTTCGAAGCACGTGGACATTTTCAGCGCCGCCATCTGCAGGGCAACAGATTGGATGCTCAAGCAGTACTGAAAGTCAGCGGATTCCTGATGAATGCCCAATGAATCGCCGAAATGACCCTTTGAGCATCTCAAATGCTATCTCAAGTATCATCCCAGATGATTCACCCCATCATGATAAGTTCTGCATCGTCTTTCAAAAAAAAAACACTGCGGTGAAAGACCTTTGAAAAACCATCTCTGCCCTGGTTTTTTCAGTGTGGGCATTTCCACACCTCAATGGGGTCCAAGGACTCGATATTGCACACTGTGCCACCCACCATGGCGGTATGGCTCCATGCAGCAATGTCAATTTTGTCCAAAGCCGCACTTGCCGACGCGCCACTCTTCACCTGCTGGCCGTGGCTGTCCAAAAATGGGTTTCAACACCCCATTTTTGAGTCAATCGTCAGTGGTAATCATGAAACCTTTCCCTAGTTTAGAATCAGTTCTAGTATAGCCAGTATAGCTATATATATATGAAATCCATTTTGGACACAAACCCTGACCGCTGTGATGGATGATTCAACATGAACCAAAATGAGCTCGGAAAAGCTACCTTTCTCTTGGCGTCCAATTACTGTCTGGATGCGTCGCCACAATTTCCCATGGCTCCTAACCCTTGCCAAGACTGAATCTAGGTGTCATCTTCAAGTTTGATGCCAAAATAAATAAATATATTATATATATATATATGTAATATGTATGGTCAGAATTTCGTACCCCCCAGATTAGATTATTCATGGCAATATCTCAAAAATGACCGTTGAATAAGCAATAATTACAGTATCTGTGGCCACCCTCTCTGAGTGGGTCTGTCTGAAAATCGCTGCTCCAAACTCCCAGGGTTTATCATCAGATTTCCCCATGAAAATGGCCATAACTTGGGGGTCAATCCCCCAGATTCAGACGCAAAAAAAATCACATTGGTGCTGATTGAATCTTTTGTCTGATTCATCCCAATAAATATTCAAGAAAATCCTGGTTGGATCATCATCATCATCATCATCATCATCATCACCAAACCCAAACTTACCCAAACTCTTCCTTTGTTGTTTCACCACAACAAAAATATGGCCGCGGCCAACAGGCCTGGCCTTCAGATTGCCATCTTGCAGCAGCTGATCCAAGGTTTCCCGGATGTAGAGCGGATTGCCCATGGTCACCTGCCCAGTTGGCCCAGTTTTTTCGGGAAATTTGGGCATGTTTTTTGGGAAATGTTGGGGAATTCCGGAATTCATGCGAATTCCCCGAAATTTCCCCCAAAAAATGGATGTGATTGGTAATGTTGGCGCCTGTGACACGAAGCGTCTCAAGGGAGGGGGCACCGCATCTTCGGGGATACCCAGGTAGCTGGCCATGTACTCCAGGATGTGCTCTTCCTCAACGAAACCGAGCATCAAGACATCACAAAAACGCAGATCTTGAGAGGATCTGAGGGGCAAAAAATCGCTGCCAAGCGACGTTGAGGCCATTCAGGCTCAGGAGGTTTCCTGATGACATAGCATCCTTCACGCACTGCTGATCTTGACCGGCCTGCAGAGCACATCAGGAAACTCGTCAACATCGGCTTCATCCTCAATCGGCAACACTTTATAAGACTTTATATATTTGTACATCCAAAACCCCCAAATAACTGCTGCCAGAAAATCCCAGAATGAAAACCGGCGAGCCTTGCGGACGAGAACCAGCCCCGCGACGGACTTCTCCTGTCACGGGAATGCTTCACCCTGCTCTTTGTTGTGGTCGAAGGTCTGGTTGTGGCTACTATCGGAACCAATGAAATTGTGAGTGTCTGTTTGTCTGTCATTCGCATCCACTTGGTGCTTTTTCTTCACTTCTTCTCCTCCCTTCCTCCATTTCCCTCTTTTCCTTCTGATTCTTGAATTTTTGGTTGTCATGACTGACTAAATCTTAGTGCTGCCCTGATTGCTGCTGCAAGTGATCTTGCTATCTGCTGTTGTTGCTGTTGTTGCTGCCATCACTTCAGCAGAAGTTGAAGTTCCCGTGGTGGTTGCCATCATCACTTTGCAGTTGCGCAACAGTGTTGGTGCCTTGGATGTAGGTGGCAGCGAAACCGTCCAAAACCACACCAGCCTTGTTGACCAGAAGACTAATCTCTGAGGTGAATCTCCAGAAGATTGCCTCAAGCAGAAAGGCACCGGCTTATAAGTTCTTCCCCTGCCATAACTGTCCCGTTGAGAAGCCCTGACGTCTGACATCACCCTGTGAACTTCTGTGCTTTCAGATGTCTTAAGAATAGCAAATGCTCTTGGAAATGTTGTTATGAAATCCGCCCACACCGCTTTGGCGGTGAAGGCGTGCTTATTGGGGGGCAACAGCAACACTAAATGCTCAATGACATTTGTTAATATAGCAGTCGCTATATCAGCTTTAGCTGGGGGGGGG
>Ga0126342_10012639_pt1 | contig 15038 bp, 7 predicted proteins | sample Cyp1metagenome_FD_92528 | JGI IMG/M metagenome (GOLD analysis project Ga0126342, IMG submission 92528) | Coral microbial communities from Lord Howe Island, Old Settlement Bay, Australia - Cyphastrea 1 metagenome | ecosystem: Host-associated > Invertebrates > Cnidaria > Coral ...
AATTATTGGATAATTATTGGATAATTATTGGATAATTATTGGATAATTATTGGATAATTATTGGATAATTATTGGATAATTATTGGATAATTATTGGATAATTATTGGATAATTATTGGATAAATTGGGAAATCCCTATCCTTCGACCGCCAACTCCTTGTCCAGCTTCAATCGTTTCAGAATTCCTCAGAGACCAGTCCCCGAGGCATCGAGCGGCGGTGTAAAACTCAACACTTTCATCGGGATGTAACTCGGGACGGACTCGGGACGGACTGTGTAATGACAACATATGGTATTGGGTTTTAAAAAATGGGGGATTGCTCAAAATCGCCAAATGTTAATAGCAACTAGCAACATTGATGATTGACAGTGAATTGGTGCACTATGTCCATACTCTTGAGACAAATTAACAAATCCACATGAAACCCAAGAAACAACCGCCATTTCTACTCATCTTCAAACAGCCCCAGGTCGGGATGAAAAAGGATTGAATAGAATCTGTAAAACCTGCTAACTAGAAGGCAATCGTGCAGATAACACTCACAAATTGGTCTAAAAGGGAGTTCAAAACACTTGCTACCCCTATTTCTTGGCCTTTTTTCTCCACTGGTGGAAAGCATCTTGGTTTCGGTATATATGGTATACCAATGTATACCACATTTTTGGACAAAGAGGTCAATACCATGGTATCCAAAGACATAGAAATTATGAATACGGTGGATTCGTCGACTCACCGGGAAAAAACCGACGCTGACATCTCCAGGCATTTTAAGTGGATATTTGTGGATGCTGAATATTTTGACCCATCATTCATTCTTACTTTCGTATCAAGTCATAGTCTATTTCGTGATTGTTGTACTTGGATCTTGAAAATTTGGTAGCGTGTTCTATCCCAATATATTGCCTTGAACATAGCCCAACTACTGTTGTTTTTTCCATCTTGACACATGTTCCCCTCTTTGTTGGTTGTACAGATGTATATATTCCATATTGGAGAGCTATAGATGTAGATTCAGACAATCTATGAAGGTAGATTCAGATGTGTATCGATACAGTATGATACAGATACTGTAATATATATATATACCCACACTGTATACACCTAATATACAAATACATTTCGATTATCTACTACATATAATATAAATATACTATACAGTACATGTAATTCATGTACATGTATAAAAAAAATTGCCCAGGCGTGTAGCTAAGATACTGAGACCACGCTCTGCGGACTTCACATCGCAATGCCGGTCCCTTCCGAGGCCGTCGGTGGACCCCAGGTTCTTCGGAGCCCTGTCTGATGGGGATGTCGAAAAAAGAGATATTGATAGATCCGATGTTAATGTCTCTGAACTCTCAACAAACAATCTAATATCATCTAATCTAATATCATAATGGATATCTATGGATATATAATGGAGCCATCAATATTTTTCAAAGTGTTTCATGGATGTCTAATGGATGTGATATCAAATGGATATGAATATTACCAACTAATAATATGGATTTCTTTTTTGGGGTTTCCCTGTTTTGGGGGAACAAACCCATGACTGATCATGTCAACCATGCAATGCATTCCCCATGCTTTGAATGGCATTTCCCCCGGGAAAAATAAAAGTTTGGGGGTGACCCACATGAGGGGATGGCTCAAAACTTCCGACCGTTGTGCCTGACTCCCTGAACTTGCTATTTTTGAGGATTGAGGAGTTATATAAGTGGATTTAATATATTTCAATATGCTGTCTAACTGCCCAACTTTCATATCTTGAAGGTTCAGAAGTGTAGATCCATAGCCATTGGATGCCACTCGGTGAAGTCTGGGACTGGGAAGCAACCAAAAAGCTGGGGCTATTGACTTCTGGTGGCCCGCAATGTTCCAGGCTTTGAGGAAATGCTGGATGCTTTCACAGATTATTGTTTATAGCAGTTGCATCAGCTATATGAATATCATGTCTTATCCCTGAGATGTCCATAATTGTGGCGATTGTCGGTTGAATTTCCCAACCAGACTCTGCAGCTTCCTTGCATACTAAAAATGAGGGCCCAACGCTGCGCTCACCAAGTGAAGGTTTTCAAATAGCCCATGAGACCTCAATGTATAACCACAGATCTTGTCATGTTTAGGAATAAACCCTGCCAACTCAGTCTTCTCCTAGCGTCTTCAACACCTCTTTGGCTTGAAAGTCCTGTTCTTTGCAGATTCATCTTGGCAGTTGCTGAGTGCCGCGCTCCAAAAATAGAGGTTCCTCAGAAAGGACGCTCCAAAATAATGGCGGCACGAAAGAAATGGTCGATTTCCCCCACGTTACAATAAAATGCATCAAATCACGTTGATGACAAGGCATCTTTTTGAATCGAATAGCATCAAGCAAAGCACCCAGTCCCATTCGGCTGAGTGTCGTGTGGTACTTGCAATGCGAAGAGATGCGGAGACATCCTGAAGGTCAACTTGTCAACTCAGGGACCCAACCACTTTCCGTGTTTCAAATCGCAGGAAACGAGAGGTTGTAGCTCTCTAAAGTTCAGAAATCAAGAACCCCTCCCCGAAAAAAAAAGAAATACATTGTGTTTTTCTTCTTGAAAGTGGGGAAGAAACAATGGCACTGTTGTGTCTCTGTGTGTGTGTGTCCAACAGAGTTCCTAGCGTTTTCCAAAAATCCAAAGGTGTCTTCGGTGTTTTTTCAAATTATTTTTCTGTTTCCAAGCTCACTTCCTTCGACCCATCAATTCAAACACAAAGAATTTTCATCCAATCCTAGAATCTGTGAGAAAATCTCAGGGGAAACACCTAGCTACATACGCCTATACATGTGGCTCTAAACATATTTCATATAGACTTTCCCTGAAATCAATCGAATTTGTGCTGCTTCCATCACATCCCCCTCCGATCCAAGGCACAAAATATTCTCCGCAGCCCCAGGGCCACAGATTTTCTTCAGAAGCTGCCCTTTGCCTGCAAAAAGGTAGCTGGAAGTTGGCGGAGTTATTGATTTTTTCTTGGACTATGGTCATGCCATGCCATGCTTTTTATCAACAATGAATTGGTTTCAAACCCAATGTGTTGAGAGTGGGATTACAATTGGTTGGATTTGGAGTAAACCATCGTCTATGGGAGACATCAGAGGGACTATGAAGTCACCAGAATAGTACGTGCAACAAAACCCCATCTCGTGAAGCAACAAAAAGCAATCATATCGTTGGTTACTGGAAAAAAAAAAAAACAAGACATCCACCTTATATCCCCATAAAATAGGAATGATCATCAACCAACATGTTTGTTTGGATTCACGGAAACTCACCCCTATTAGATGATGGTTAAATCGCGGTTAAGGTAACGAGTCAACCAGGGTGTCTGAAACTACTCAATCGCTTAAACATAACATTGTTGGTTATACATATACATCCCAATCATACACCCATTGTATATGTCCTCGTTGTAGTCATCAACCAACAAAACAACATGTCATATAATCAGTCATGAATACAATTATATATATATGCATATATGCATATATATATATATAGATATATTCATATCATATCATATCATATCATATCATATCATATCATATATATATAGATACAGTATATGTACAAATATACTGTACATACGTGTATTCATATTATATATCATATCCCCATGACACCAACTGGGCACCTGAGTCATGAGGTCCGATGATTTGGATCACCGTTCCTGCAGCTCCAGGAACAAGTCCCATTTTATGGAAACAAAGAATCGGTGATTTTTCTGGAAAAAAAAATGTGATTTTTATGGGAAAAAAATGGAGATTTTATGGAAACAACAAATATCTACTCAAGAAAATGGGATATTGAATCGCCAGCGAAAAAGAAGGGCTAAGCCGGGTGAGCTCAAACAAAAAAAAAAACGTTGCAAAAGAATGAGCACTTCGTCTGTGGGAGGCTTCAAATTTGACCTAGACCCAATGACAAGATGTGGTGTCCTGGGGGTTTTGGGAATCCCATGGAATCAACCGTGAAAAATCCCATGACTTGTCTCTCGTGGAAATCCCATGACTTGTGACATCTGCCCGCCTTGGAGAATGTGCGTGGAGAATTCAACATTGTGTACATCTGGCAGCGAATGATCCTCGCTTCACGGGTCGTTTGCCCAACCATTTCAAGGCAACATAAGGCAACTCATGAAATGATGAAGCTAAACGCACAAAACAAAATCTGTCAAGATCTTGCTGATTCTTGAAGCGCCCAACTTCCCCAACTTCGACTTCTGTGCTTGCAGAGCAACTATCTTCACATTCTGGAACACGATGGGAATATTGTCAAAGTTGGGTGCCTGTAATCACAGGGCGAGCACTGGCGAGCACTTCAAAAACATCGAAGATGAGCAATCACAGAGATCCCTGGATGGATTTAGGAGGAAATATGCAGGAAACCATGGTTTTTACTATTGTTTATAAGTTTCCTGCACATTTGCCCATCCAATTCCAGGAGATTTCTCGTATTCTTTGTATGGCTTTGGTGTAATAAAAATCTGGATTTTTTTTGCAGTTTACATCACAGGCGTATCGAGGCCAAGCGGCCGCAGATGAAAAGTTCAGTGCATAGTTCTTCTTCGTGGCAAAGACGTCGGCTCGGTGCAGAGTCTCCTGGGCGCCCAAAAATTGCATGAGTGGGGCGACTTGGCCATTTAAGCAGAAAATGATGATCATGATCAGCCATGATCAGTTGTCATCTGTCAGGATTAGAAAAATAACCTTTTCAGATCATCCGAAAATATCCGAAATATGAAATGTACTTAACTGTTACTTAACACTGAAATCGCTCCCTGGGTCCTCCATGTTGACCTACAGTTTCATCCAAGAGTCTGTCTCCAGATTGAACTGAAAAGTGATGGACGACAGAGGACTGACCGCCTTGCTCAACTCTTCCACACCTCGACTGGAGCGTTTTCGGCGAGGTTCGACTGGCTTGATTTCATGGAAAAAGATATGAGCGAAGCCCAAAAAAAAAAACGTCAACCAATCAAATGTCGAAGCTCAATTTTGTCGAAATTACCACCATCAAGGTAGAATGTATAAGATGTTGGAAAAGATCTACCATCCACATCATCCAGAGTTCGCCTGAGACGAGGGTGGAGAATCTGTCGCCCAAGTCCTGACAGGGTAGTGGCTGCGTGGCTTAGTTCACCCCAGTTACAACGTAGAATAAGTAGTAGGACTAGTCCAGTGATAGCTGGGGTTATAACATGTATAACTTGTAGCTTATAACTCAAACTCACAAACTGGAGCGACAAGTACTGTAAGTCATGAATTTTAGAAGCCAAAGATTAGAGTTTGCCGTGACTGTTTCATTTCCCGACAAATCACTTTTGGGACGACTAATTTTCGACACACAACAAAGCATGACTGACTACTCGAGGGGACCCAACCAACAAAAATCGGGATACGACAAAAGCGCGGTGTAAGATCTCTTTGCGGGAGCCAGCAAACGCGAACGTTTGTGTGCAAGCAACAGAAAAATTGGTACTTGCCGGGTACAACATGGTACAACCATGGTCCACGAAAATCATTGCCGTTCTCAGATACCCGCTGATTGCTCTTGGATCAGACCAGGGCCAATCGATCTTCATCTCTCTGAAGTTCAGCTCATTTTGGGGCACCCATATCCAGCTAAGAATGTTACCCATTTGACAAATGACTATGGGAAATAAGAACGATTGGCTTATGGTTATTTCATGTTACTTCACCCATTTGATATTTATATTTTATACCCAATGATTTTAAGGATCTGGCTCTACACCTTCCAGCTGGTGATCCTGATAACAACTGAAAGTAGAGAGCTCGTTTCTTCCCCCATGGACCTCTTGATCAGAGGTATCGCTCCAGGCTGCCAATTCAAGGTGGTAGCACATGTGGTTGGTTCCTTGCAGGGGGCCCTTCAATGTTGCGGTGTCTCGCCTGTCCAGCATTTCCAGATTGTGGACGCACCGGATCTGGACAAAGGCAAGTACACCTTTTATGGTTTGGTGAAAGCCGAAGAGGACACTGATCTTTGCAAGTTTGTGAGTTCCACTGAAGCTCTGTCACGCCCAAACAAAGGGGCTTTTCGATCCATGTCTATCCTTGATCTCTGTAGTGGGATTGGAGGTTTTTCAATTGGTTCACAAGTTTTGGGTTTGAAGACCGAAGCGTTTGTTGAACGCAACCAGCTTGCGTGCACTGCTCTCCGTGCGAACTTTGATGGCCTTGTGTATCAAGGGGATCTTGAAGATGACGAGATCCTGAAGCAGATTCACAGGCAGCTCCAAGGTGCCTTCTTAGAGATCACTGGAGGTTTTCCATGCCAAGGTTTTTCACGACAAGGCGACATGCATGGACTAGAAGATCACCGTAGTCATGGACTACACTACATCCTTGAATATGCCTGGTACCTCCAAGCTGACGTAGTGCTCTTGGAATGCGTTGACAACGTCATCCAGTTTCCACAGACCCAAGCCTACATTGACAAATATGCACAAGATGCATCCATGTCATGCCACAAGATGGTCTTTGACCTTCAGCATCAATGGCCAGTGAAGCGCAACCGTTTCTGGTGCTACATGCTCCACCAGGACATTCAAGCTCCTAGCATCCAACCATGGCCAAAAACGACTGACTATCAACGACTACAAGACGTCATGCCATTGGATGCCATTTGGAGCCCAGAAGAAGAACAACAATTGGAATGGGATGCAAGTGAGGTCGCAATCTACATGGATCCGGCCTACGGCCATGATCAACGAGTGCTGCAGCCAGGCGACAAAGCTCCGACCATGTTGCATTCATGGGCGCATGTCAATCGCCCCTGTCCATGTGGATGCAGAGCTGCATTCAGTGATCGTCGCCTTCGACAAGGAGGTGCCCGTGGATTTGGCCTCTTGTCAGCTTGTACTGGCAAATGTCGGCACCTACATCCCGCAGAAGGTGCACTACTTTGCACAGTTCCACCAAGCTTCATTTTTCCAATGCCACCAAGATCAGCATTGAGCTTACTTGGTCAGATTGCTGCACCACTTCAGGTGCTTTGGTTGCAGTCCCATCTCCTTGCGAATTTGCAGTACCAGACATGGGGATGGACAGGCATTGACCCATCAATGTGCATCAAAGTCTACCAACAATACCTGACGATGCATTCTTTCCGACAATGGGTCACCCCACAGATGTATTTGCCGAGAAACATCTCACTCTGCGTTGAAGATGAAGAGACTGTCTTGCAGGTCACCATCAACAAGCCAACCACAGTGCGGGATCTGGCGATGGCAGAAAAGAATCTATGTGGATGGGGTCACTTTGCAGTCGTGAAACATCAAGGCAGCAGAGTCCCTCTTGCAGCACTACTACACACTGACCTTCAGTACACGATTGCGCTTTGCAAGAGTGCCCAGGCCAAGCCATTCCCCATGGAGGATATCACTGGTGGTGGCCATGATGAAGGCCATGGACTTGGCGACAAGATCATCTGGAGCTACATGCGTGCGATGGTGGCCGATCTTGACGAGTCACCTTGCCCATTGAAGCCTTGGATTACTTACCCATTTCGGGTAGACCAGTTTCTGCAGATCAGTCTGCCAGATGACCTCTGCTCAACCTGGAAAGCCAGTTACCAGCGATCCAGTGGCAGTATCTATGTCATCTGTGAGTACCATGGGCATTGGTTTCTCCTTGTGGGGTGCTGCAATGAGCTGAAAGATGGAATCTATTGGACCCTTCATGATGGACTTCGACAGGGTCATCAGCTCACCACATTTTCCCTGGTAGCCAAAAAGCTGAGTGGAATCCTGGATTTGGACTTTGTGGATCTCCACATGGGCAATGGACTTTTGCAAGCCCATCCTTCCACCTGCGGCACTGTTGCTCTGGTGCAAATGGCATTGGACTTGCGCCTCACTGCACCTGAGACTGATTGGAACCTCCTGCCCCTTCACCAATGGCTGCTCTCACACCAACCGGCCAGTTGCATCATTGCTCGAGGCCCTGGATTGCCAGCTGAGCTTCAGACCAAACTGACCACTTTGCTTCAACAACATGGAGTACCCGCTACCGAAGTGTCAGAACGAACCAAGTTGGTCACCCAAAAACTGGGGGTAGCAGCAATCCAAGAAGCCTTTGCAGCCAAGAACTGTTGGGCATATTTGAAGGCTATAGCGAGCAGACCCTCGATCTCCTTGCGACTTGTTCTACCTGACGAACTCTCCAAGCATGTGGCAGCAACTTCTACTACAAGATTTGGCGCACATGTTGCCAATGCCAAGGGGAAGAAGAAGCAGAAGCCTGCCCACAAGGCAACTCCAGCCAACATCACCCTGGATCCGGAACAACTTGTCCTCACTCACACGAGTTTTCGAGATCCTGATGACGATGTGGTGCAGCAGATCCCCTTTTCGGCAGTTGAAGCAGAGGCCACGGGCATAGCAATATGCAATTTTGCACAGGGCTGTCACTTCATCCAAACCAAGCAATCCATCAGCTCCAAACCCTTGGCCATCCTCTTGACTGAGCGACCGCCACAAGCCTTCATGGGTGAACATGATGTTCGGGCAATCTCCTTCGCAGCCAAATACACCGGTACTGGCGAACCAGTTTTGATCTTTGGGGCCCTTAAGAACCTGGGCGACATCAAGATCAACCAGCATGTACCTGGAATCCATGAGCAACCAGCGTTGGTTGACACACAGGTCATCAAAGTGCAGGTTTTTCGAGATGAATTCTCTGGTTCGTGGCAACAGCTGGCCCAATCACCAGTGCGAACGTTGTGCCAAGCTGTTCCACGTCTGCAACTATGCCAGGGCAAAGACTGTGGCCATGATTGCACAAAATCTCACCCTGCGGTGGATGAAGACCTGGACACCATCCTGCTTGAAATATGGTCACGCAGCTTCACTAAGCTCGAGGGTGGCAAGATACCTGCCGCAGATGCACAAATCTTTGGAGTCTTTCTGAGGATTCCTGCCTCAATCTTGGATGCGCTCTTGCAACTTGCGACACCTGGCATCTACTTTGAGCCCAGATCTACAAAGACCAAAGGACATGATGAGCGCTACCGAGTCATTTGGCTCTCTGCGCGATCCTTTGATGAAGCTGCCCATACATGCCGTACACATGTTCATGCTCTTGGACTTGTCAGGATGAAGAAGAAGTACGGCATTCGTGTCTTAGCAGAACATGAAGAGCAGACATTTCGCCAGATCAAGCCTGATGCCACTTGGGTGAACACCCAGGTCCAGCGCATCTTTCAGCTGTTTCCTCTACCACATGGACTTCAACGTGGAGGGGTTATTAAGCTTCTCAAGGATATTGATTGGGCAGTGAAACCATTGCAGCCTGGGAAGGGCAATGCCGAAGCCATGTCGTGGCAGGTTGGAGCCTCCACATCACCTCCTCAAGAAGTTATCACGGCATTTGGCAGGGAGATTCTCATCACAGAGCTCACAAGAGAAGACAAACCAGTGCCACAGCCAACACTTGTTGCATCAGCAAGGACGCAGCAGCACTTGCGCTCTGCACCATCTGCAGCAGCCTCAACCATTGACCCTTGGTCCCTTCCAGGGATGGACCCATGGAAGCCTGCCACCAATGCCAAACCAGCAGCTTCGGGCAAGAGTCACCTCCAAACCATGGCAGGCAACTTGAAAGATGAGCTCACTGCAGCGATGGAACAAAAGTTTGAGGAGCTTCAGCAAGGCAGTGGTCACATGGACTCTGACAGCATTGACGAGCATCAGGCTGACAACCTGAAACGCTTCACCAAGATTGAGAACTCCCTGGGTGAATTGCAAGCTCAGCAACTCCAGTTCTCAGGTTGGTTTTCATCACTTGGCCAGCAGGTTCAAGCTGCAGAGACTTCCATCCAGACCATCCAGTACACTCTGAATACGCATCAAACGGAACTGCAAGGCCTACACCATGAAATCAAAGGTGTTTCTGAACAAGTTGGCCAAGCAGTCCACAATGCACTTCAGAGCCACAAGAATGAGGTAGCACACGATTTGGACTCCAGGTTTGACCGCTTGGAGGCGCTCTTCAGCAACAAGAAGCAGCGCAACGAATGACTATGTCGGGCGAGGCCTGCATGTGGGATCAGCAGACCCCAACGCCCACAATTTGTTCCCAATATGGTCAAGCTTTTTATTTTCATTTGGCACTTCACTTTTGGAATGGCCTTTCAATTGCCCTTTGCTGAGCAGAACGTTCCCAGCGCAGCATCCACGGATGACTGCGAATGTCAGTCGGGGGCACTGGAAGGACCAGCAGAAACATGGAACTTGCACCAGCTCGCAAGTGCTACACATCATCAATGGAGCCTGGGCCACCGTTTTGGCCCTCACAAGCATTTGGTAATTGGTAGCACAAATCCTGGAGGGCTGAGATCCAAAGAGGCACTGGCAGTGGCACAAGGGCCGGGTATCTGGACATACTCAGAAACCCAGCTGTCAGCTTTCACACAGGTTTCATCGGGCAAAGCCTTGCGGCATGCTGCTCGACAGACCAATAGACTGTTGCGCACCCATTTTGGAGCTCCTGCGCCACTGAGAAGCCGTTCTGATTGGGCGGGCACATGGACAGGTGTTGCCTGCACCTCTGATTTCAGCTCCAAGCCCCTACAGATTGACTGGCCTGTGGATCTTTGGAACTCAGGCCGAGTCTTGGCAACTCAACACCAAATTGGTTGCCACAACATCACCGTGGTCTCACTCTACGGGCTACCCCGTGGGCCTACTTGGCCACAAGCAGCTGCATTGATGAATGACATCTTGGCCTATATCACCAAGACTTTTGTTTTCGGACACTCAGGCCTAGTTGCAATTTGTGGGGACTTTAACTTCAGCCCTTTTGAGCTGGAACACTTCCACCTTTGGAGAGCAGCAGGATGGCTCTCTGCACAAGAGCTTGCGATGCAAAGATGGGCCCATGAATGGGCGCCAACATGCAAGGGAGCCACCGAGCGAGACTTGATCTGGCTCTCACCAGCTGCGCTTTCAATTTGCGATGGGATTCACATTGAGGATGTCTTCAGTGACCACAGTTCCATTTCAGTTACGCTGGACATAGATGAGTCTCCAACCACCGTTTTGACATGGCCACGGCCTCAAGAAATTCCATGGGAGGAGGTGGATACATCAGGATGGCATGCACACTGCAGCACAAGCACTATGGAGATGCCATTGGACTCTACTGATTTTTTGAAGCAGTTTTCACAACACTATGAGGCCTCACTCTCGGGATTTTTGCGGCCTTCTCAGAAAGGTAGAGCCCAAAGACTCAAACCTCAGAAGCAAATGCTGCAACCGGTGTCATGCCGTGCCAGCCGTCCCGGTGAAGTAGCCTTGACCCACGACTTGGTGGGAACAGCGGTTCTACAATGGTTTCGCCAACTGCGTCGAATTCAGTCCTACTGCCACTCGATCAAGGCAGGCAAACTGAACACAAACGCAGTGATCTACAGGGCTGAACTGTGGACCTCTATACGGAGGGCATCGGGCTTTCAAGGGGGTTTTTCAGCTTGGTGGGAACAGCAGGACTTTGTTCATGCCATGGGACCACTCCCACTGCAACCTCCAGATGCTGAACAAGCCAAGCTGATTTATGATGCTTTCCATCATGCTTTCCGAGCTTTTGAACGATGGCATCTTTCGCAAAAGAATCGCCTGATTCAAATGAAGTACGACAAATCACATCAGGCCATCTTCAAGGACTTGCGTGATCCATCACCGGATCAAATTGATAGCCTTTGGAATGTCAAGACCTATACAGTCCTAGCTATCAGACCACGTTCCAACGCAGTCCTTTTAGATCAACCAATCAAGCCTATGGAAAGATCTACCTGGTATCGCAACGGTTGTGGGCTTTCCGTTGACGGATACATTGACGAACTTCTTGTCTTTACCATGTGGCCTGACATTGAGGTTGGGGATGTCATCACACAATCAACCCAAACTAGCTCGGACGCCCAGATCCACGATCAGTTGATCGCCCTTTGGAAACCACGATGGCAACAACTACATGAAGTAGAACCAGAACACTGGAGTCGTGTCATGGGCTTCATACAGAGCAGTATGCCTAGTTTTCAGTTTGAGTTGCCGGACATTACGCCGGCACAATGGATGCGGACTGTCAAGAGATTCAAGCCAACTGCGGCGAGGGGCGCAGATGGATTTGCCAAAAGAGACCTTTTACACATGTCTCCTACACATGTAGCATGGCTGCTTCATTTTTTGATGAGAATTGAGCTTGAAGATCTGGACTGGCCACTTCAGCTGCAACATGGCCTTGTGCTGGCAATCGCAAAGCACAGTGATGCACATGAGCCTGGCTCGTATCGCCCCATTGTGCTTTTCTCTATCATCTACCGATGTTGGGGATCACTGCGATCCAGACAGCTCTTGCGGCTGATAGAAAGTTTTGTCCACTCAGATGCTTTCGGCTTCTTGCCGGGGAGAGAGGCCATGCAATCATGGCTACAAATCCAGGCCAGTGTCGAGATGGCACTTCAAACGGGCCAAGCCTTGACTGGTATGGCAGTGGACTTTGTCAAGGCATTCAACAACATCAGAAGACCGCAATGGTTCAAGCTAGCACAGCATCTAGGACTACCAGAGCGAATTCTGAAACCTTGGCAGCGTTTCCTTTCATCTTTTACCAGGCGCTTCCAAGTGCACAATCATTTGAGCGAGCCCCTGAAATCAGATGTTGGATTTGCAGAAGGTGATCCTTTGAGCGTGCCGGCGATGGCAATACTTGATTGGGCACTGCATGTTTACCAATCACAGTACGCACCTTTGACAAGGACAATGTCATTTGTTGACAACATCTCTATGATGTCTCGACAGGTGATGCATTTGGTTTGGGCCTTCTTCTCACTGCGCACCTTTTTGGAGCTATGGGGATTGGAGATTGACATCAACAAATCATACACATGGGGTACCACACCTCAGACAAGGGCAATGTTGGGACCTTTGGGCCTGCGTGTAGTTGAGGATGTCTCCGAGCTTGGTGGCTCTCTTACTTTTGGTGCGGCAGCGAGGGTTCGTATCTTTTTGAAGAGAGGCTCACGCCTTGAGCAGAAATGGGCACGCCTTCGTATTTCAAAGGCACCAGTTTCCCAAAAACTGATGGTTTTGCCAATGGTTTTCTGGGCTTCAGCACTTCATGGTGCACTGGGCTGCGTTTTTGCTGAGAACCACTTGCACCAATTGAGAAAGAAAGCAGTTGCCGCTTTGGGTCTTAGAATGGGAGGCTCAAACCCACTACTCCGGCTCTCGCTTTCAGCTCCTATGACAGCAGACCCTGGGTTTTACCACCTTCGGCACTGCACTTTTGATTTCAGGCGAATCTGCAGCAAATCTCCAGATGTTTTAGTGCAATGGAGACAGTTCATGGCGCATTTTTGTGGGCGGAAACGGACAGGGCCATTCTATAAGCTGGTGGAACTTCTCAGCCAGATTGGGTGGTCCATTCAAATACCGCCCCAATTTGTGGATCATGACGGATTCGAGCACAACTTGTTGGAGCTGCCAAACGTTGCCCTGGAACATTTACTGCAGGATGCTTGGCTCCAACGAGTAGCCACGCAAGTGCAGCATAGACGAACCATGCATGACCTCCACGGGTTGCACCCAGAGCTCACACTCTTGGACCGCAACACTATGACACCGTTGGAGTTGAGCAGAACAATGGCATTGCAATCAGGTGCATTTCTTTCTGACTGGAACCATTCGAAGTATGACCCTTCGAAGTCACAGATTTGCTCATACTGCTTGGTGCCCAACACCCAGCAGCACTGGTTTGAATGCCCCAAGTTTGAGCACATCCGCGATGAGATGATGGAGCCCTTCCACTGGATCCATGAGGTACCAGATTGCGCTCTTTCTCATCTTTTGATGCCTCGCAGCCCCTACGAAGTGGAGATGAAGGCCTATCTTCAGGCACTGGAGGACACCACTGGCAACTTTCACTCTATACCAGGAGAGGGTTTGCAACATGTGTTTTCTGATGGTTCGTTTTTCCCCCACACCCCAAAAATGTTGGGGGTTGGAGCATGGTCTTTAGTTAACGCCTCTACGGGGCAACCAATTGGCTCGGGCCAGCTGCATGGCCAAGCGCAGAGCATTCCTCGAGCTGAACTATGTGGTGCTATTGCTGCGCTCAAGTGGACCATCCAGTACCAGGCTGAAGTTTGCCTTTGGAGTGATTCGAAGTCAACAGTGGATGGCATTGTGGCCATACAAGAAGGCAGTTGGGTACCACATGGAGCTCTATGTGACAACCATGATCTTTGGCAACAAGTCGAAGCTCTGTTGGCAGATATCCCTGAAGGCAACTTCTGTGCCTGCTGGACTCCATCACATCTTGATGCTATCCTTTGCACTTCAGATCAGGAGGAGTGGCAGGCGACTTGGAATGACATAGCAGATGGCCTTGCGGTCTCCGCCAATGTGTCTCGCAGCATGGAATATCAGCGCCTGAAGACAAACGCTCAGCAACACTTTGCCCTTTGGTCTCAACGACTTCGTCTTCTCAGGAGATTTTACTTCCAAGTTGCAGATGCTAAGACCGCAGAGGCAGAAGTAGTGGGCTTGACTCTTAGTGAATCTTTTCAATGGCAAGAATTGGGCATTTCGATGGCACTTTCAGATGCTTTGCCCATCAGTTGGAATGCTCAGCTCAGTTCATCGGAAGTACAGTTGAAGTATCCCATGGAATTTGTTTGTGCACTTTTTGATGTGGTTTTTCACATTGAGTCATCAGCTGACTCGTTTGCACCGGTTAGTTTCGTAGAGATTGCCATTTGGTGCATACATGAAATCAATTTGCCCTTCCCTTTTTGGAACACCAGCACTTTACGCTGGGATTTGAAGCCTTACAGTGCGGTTTTGCTGAAACCTACTCTTGCTGCTTTGATTCAGGTGATTCGTTTTGTTTTTGGAAAAGGCCTCCAAATCCTAGGCTTGGAACACCATATTTTGAAGGGCATACGTAAGCCTGAAGCCGGTTTGATACTGCCTGCAGATGGACTAGCAT
>Ga0126342_10012640_pt1:2500-15038 | contig 15038 bp, 12 predicted proteins | sample Cyp1metagenome_FD_92528 | JGI IMG/M metagenome (GOLD analysis project Ga0126342, IMG submission 92528) | Coral microbial communities from Lord Howe Island, Old Settlement Bay, Australia - Cyphastrea 1 metagenome | ecosystem: Host-associated > Invertebrates > Cnidaria > Coral ...
TTGGCAATTTCACACTTCAAACCTTTCCTAAAGGTTCCAATCTCTTATTGAACACCTCTTAAAGAACAGCGTTTCCACAAATTTCCAAGGCACTGGGCCATGATAGGGTCCAGTTCACTTTAGTAGGTTTGTTGCTCAGGTTCGGAATTTCAGCAAATTGTTCCTGAGCTGATCCTGGAGCCAAGAGAAGAAAGCTATATAAGCATTTATCTTTATCTTTTACTTGTTCTTTTTTTTTTTTTTCTTTTTCTCTCTCTCTTTTTCTTTTTTTTTTTCTTTTTTTTTTTTTTTTTGTTTTTTTTTTTTTTCTCTCTCTCTCTCTCTCTTTCTCTTTCTCTTTCTTCTTGTTCTTTCTCTCTCTGTCTTTATCTTTCTCTTTCTCTTTATATGTCTCATCTTTCTCTTATTACACCATTCTTAAATAAAAATCATGAGGTGCAAAAGGTAACGCAATCAACATACAAGTACTTCAAGTACTACAATTTCACTGGCAAAAAACAAGTTTTAATTAGATGTCACGTGTCGCCATCAGTGTATCCTATCTGGGGAACAGTTTTCCAAAACTCAACTCATCAGGACGGAACATTGGCAAGTCATTGGGGACTATCCATCAATTATCCATTGAATCGCAGGGCTCAGAAACCCCAATAACCTATGATAATTCTAATGATAATTGAGGATTGATGAATAATATTTGTGATAATGATAATATTTGATAATATATTATAATCTAATTTACCACAATGACCGAAAAAATTTTCAAATAGCCATGATATTTTTCAACTGTATCGGCCGGTGATCACTTTCGCTATGAAGCTGCTTGCTTACATGCGATAACCCCATAAGAAAATACGTATACCCTCTGGTTATTTAACATAGCCATGGAAAATGGCCCATAGAAATAGATTATTTTCCCAGCTAGAAACCTCCATTTATAAGGGATTTTCCATGGCTATGTTAGTCATAACCAGATGGTAATGTAGATGGTCATTCCATCCCGGATTAAAGTCAATTATATACCCTATTGTTATCCCATGGAATGATAAATATGATCACTAAGCTATATGTCGAAAATATCCAACTTGGCTAACATCCACCAATAACCAATACTTGTTGGTACGGTTATCCCATCCTCCAGCTCCATCGCCGTATCCTTTGTTATATCATCATATCAACATGACATATATTCATGATTAAGAACAAGTTCGAATCATCTCTCAAATTCTGTCTGTCCAAAAAGTCCACCAGAAAATCCGCCACACATCCATCCCGATTCGTTTCTGTTCCCCCCCATCCCACGCTCCCCACGGCCGCGCCTTGCGGCACCAGCTCCGCATTCTCCAGGCGCCACAGGGTCCCAGGTTCCGCGGGGCGCCGCTGCCATCCGCCCCCGCCGAGGCCGTTCAGGTTCACCTCCACCGAGCTCAGCTCGGGATCCTCCGTAAAAGACGGGACAAAATGAAGGTTTTTAATATGGAAACATGGGAAAACCATGGGAAAACCATGGGAAAGCCATGAGAAAACCATGGGAAAACCATCGGAAAACCATGGGAAAACCATGGGAAAACCATGGGAAAACCATGGGAAAACCATGGGAAAACCATGGGAAAACCATGGAAAAACTGAGGGTTTGGGAAACCGTGGGAAAATGATTGGATAATTTTCTATCAACCAATGTGATTTTTCAAGTGTTAGATGATTTTAGATGTTGTTTCAGATACCATGATTCAAGAATTGCATGCAGATCAGTCAGGTCAACAATTTTGGTGCTTTTAGTCAAGCGTTTATTAGGTTTTGATTAACAAGTGGACTTCCCCAAACCAAATTTGTGGTAGCCAACCCAAAAAAAACTTACTTATGGATACTTATGTTATCTTATGGTTACATACCCATTAAACCCCATTAAATGGCATTCATATCCATTCATAATTCATATAATCCAGAAACATGAACATCATTCCCCCACTAACAATACAAACAATGATAATCCCCTAAGAGTGGAATAATAATCCTCTAACAAGAATATAATTCAAGGGGATTAATAACAATACTAGTGGTAAAACAATGTGCCATAAACCATCCATTTGGGAATGGTAAACGTACCACCTATTTATGGTAAAATTGGGGGATGGTTTATGGCAGTGTTCTAACCACATTAAACAATAATATTATAGCCACTGTAAATCACTATAACCCATATACCTTAGCTGATTATATCTACCATTAATGGGATGGTTTATGAAAATGTTTTACCCACATTAAACAATACTGGTTGGTGGTTTCAACCCCTCTGACAAATATGAAAGTCCATGGGAAGAATTATCCCATATATGAAATGGAAAATAAAACATGTTCCAAAACACCAACCAGAATAGTAATCCCCATGAATTCCCCCTTCACCAACAAAAAAAAACCTTCGGTCTTCGGCACCGGCGGTCCTCACTTCGCCATTCGGCACCATCCCAGAGTTGCAAGGTCACGGAGGGGACGTACTCCATGGGCATCGAGCCCTGGTGGAACAGCAGGGTGGATTTCATCATGGAAAAACCCGGTGAAATGGTGGGATTTAACTCATTAAATATTAATTACCCTCTGGTAAACTAACATAGCTATTGAAAATGGCCATTTATGGTCAGTTTTCCCATCAAAAATGCTGATTTTCCATAGCTACGTTAAATTACCAGAGGGTAAGCATGAAAAATATAGGGACTTCAGCAAAATTCAGATGTTCACTGATTTGGAGCACTAAAAATACTAAAATGGGATCTGATCGAAAACTTGACCTGGGTAAAATTCATTGATGCAGCACCATCTCCAGGTGGCTTCGTGGCAGATATAACTCAACCGGCGCGCATCCAAATCATCCAAGATCTGCGCGGCAAATCCCATGGTTTTTCTCCCAAAACATCTATTTTCAAAGCCCCTCTCAACCCATAGATTCATGGATGATTACTGGATGATTAATGGATGATTCATGGATGATTAATGGACAAAATCAGGTTTAATGGAAAATTCATCTAGAATGAAATGGATGATTTGGGTACCTGAAAAGTTTGTCATCTTCCCCATGAATGATCCAACCGCCATCCAACGGCGCCATAGACCTGCATCAACTTCACACATCCTGGCTGACACGGCTGTTGGGATCATCATCCCCCACGTTTATGGGACGACCCGAATCATGGACGTTGAATAGGATCTAATGGTGGTTTAATGGCATTTTATGGTTTAATGAAATTTTATGGTTTAATGGCATTTTATGGTGGTTTAATAGGATCTAATGGGAATCCTAATGGCATCTGGTTCGTGGTTGACCTAAAACCCCTCTGAAAAATGATGGATTGATCGTCAGTTGGGGTGATGAAATTCCCAACTGAATGGAAAGTCATAAAATTCATGGTCCAAACCACCAACCAGACACTAATCATAGGATACAAACGGATATTAATGACACAAATACTAATTCTGATGAATGTTACTAATCATAGGATACTAGGATTGATTTCGATAATCCTAATAACAAACATGGGACTTCCAGAAGTTTAATAGAGACAATGCACTCCACCAGGGGTTCCAAGGGGGGCTTCATATTGGGGGAAAGAAATTGTAGAAATTATTTGGGGTAATTATGATAATAATATACAATCTAAATCACAAATTGTAGAAATCAATCCTTGGTTAAATTCTAGAAAAGGTAATTACCCTCTGGTAATTTAACATAGCTATTGAAAATAGCCATTTATAGTGGATTTATCCATTAAAAATTGTGATTTTCCATAGTTACGTTAGTTTACCAGAGGGTATATGCAACCCTATGACAATCCCAATGACACCCTTCTGGATGATGACCCGGCCCCACCATCTCCGGCCATCTCCGGCTGTCAGTCAAGGATCGCACCCAAACTGCCCCAGAAAGGTAGTCAACGCCCAGAAAACCCGGATGTGAGCGGTTGGGTTCGTGGCGAATCAGGATGCCCGTGCTGGTATCCAAATCGCTCAACCTCAGATCGGACAAGATTCGGTGTGGAACATTCGATTTCAGAAAGCCTGGAAACTCGTGGAAAGCCCCAAAAATATGATGCTTCAGCATCATATTTTCCCCAGAAATGGCATGAAATGGGGGTTAAATCATGTTTAATCCCTCATTTGCAGACTCATGTCGATGTTGATGAGGAAAACGGTGAGGAAAATGAACATTTTTCCCCATTGCTGGCTCACGGCTTCCTTGTAGAATGTCAATCATGTTAACCCCGGACGAGACTAAAACCTGACCATTAATTGGATGGGTTACCCTCCTCAAAATAGTGATCAAGTATTACTATATCGTTATTATTCTTACTATTCTTAATGTGGGTAAAACTGTTATATAAACCACCCATTTGGGAGTGGTAAACATACCACCTCTCTTTTGTTTTTGTGATGACTGGGAGATGGTTTATTGATGGTGCAGATGGCATTGTTTTACCCAATATTACTAGTATCATTATGTATCATTCAAATCGCTATCCCATTGCTTCAGCAAACTCCTGGGTCTTCACATTGGTGGCCACAGTTTAACTGGGACACAAACTGGATTCATCATGATTCATCCAATGTGGATGACCTGTTTGGAGCTGCATGAAATTTTTGGAGAGGACTTCATTTTAACCCATGCCCTTTTTTAGCATCATACAGCCATGTGTTGGAGAAGTTTTCATGCCGAGATCATTGATCTTAAAAGTCTTAGTCTTTGAGCTCATGAACCCCCGAACTTATCAAGCAACACATTGGCGTGTCTGCAACGTGATGTACCTCGTAAGAAAAAAAGAAACGGCAACAATCGATGGAACATGGACTGATGAATCACGGATTTCAGGGTGCCGTACTCTACATCAAACCCAAATAGACTACAAGGTGGGGCCCCCAAGATATAAGTTGGTTTATAAGCCCCAGTAACTATAGTTATAAGTACCATAAACCATAGTAATTGGAGTTACAAACCAAGTTAGCTATCTAGGGGGCCCCACCTTGTAACTATAGCTAGCTAGCTCAACATGACAAGCTACACAGGAAAAATGCCCCAGAAACATCGTTCATTCGGAAGTACATGTTTCAGCACTCGCGCGTGTGATGGTCACTGGGCTCAACATGCCACAGCGATACAGGGACCTCACCTGGATTTTTCGCAGATTGGATCTGATTAGGAAACCGATCACACCTGGATAAATCAATAAATTTCAAGCCTATATAACTCAGGTGATCTTTAATGGCTATTATTCCCATAGAACATGCTAATCATCATGTCACAATGTGTGGTGCTCGGTGGGCCGTTTCCCCTTGCAAGGCACGGGTATTGACACAACAACTACAAACAATAAGAGAAATTTACTGTTCAAGCCTATAGTACGGCAATAATCCCAAATGCTCCATGTATGGAATATTTACCAACATTTACCCTAAAACCTAAAAATCACTGAAATGTAAGTAAATATACCATACATGGATATACATGGAGCATATGGGAATACTGATACTAGCCCACCTGCTTGATTTTTCTATGAAGCGATTTACTAATCCACTCAACCTTTTCCATCCTGGCCACTTTGCGGAAAAACTCTGGAGACAAGAAAAAAAACCGCAAAACAAAGCGCCAGTGTTTAGAAATCCCATGGTTTGGGGTCCCTACTCTACACTTATGTTTTTTTACTGTTGTCAATTATAGCCCTATGAATGGAATGATAACGCCAAACAATAACCATACAAATCAGTGGTAATTAAAGCGCTTGAACTCTACAGAACATACCTTCCCTGGCGAAATCACCAATTCCCAGGAGCTGCTGCGCTTCCGACCACATCTTGCCGCGCTCGGCGCGGCGGAAGCCGGTGATCAGCGGAAAGTAGCTGGACGCCAGCACCGTCTCACCACCTCCCTCCAAGCCAGCCACTGGCAAGCGATTCCTGGCGCAAGCAAGCGCGCCAGGAAGATTTTTGGGGCCTTTTTTGTTGTGAGCTGGTCTATCAACCTTTTTTGCGATATGATAGATTGATCATTTGGTTGGTGGTTGACCTACCCTTCTGAAAAATATGACTTCGTCAGTTGGGATTATTATTCCCAATATATGGAAAAAAATGTTCCAAACCACCAACCAGTCATGATTAATCCATCATCAACCCTGGTTCCAAGTCTCGGCGACTGGTTAGATGTTCACTCCCTAAAAGGATACATTTAGGGTCCATTTTCCAAAGCCAGGTTGGAGTATACAAAAGGAGGTATCATGAAACAATGTTTTTGTCGTTTTATGGTTTCAAGGTTTCCTGTGGTTTACCATCCCCATCGATCCAGATGCTTCCTTCGGAAGACCCGCCAGTCATCATACCCCAGTCATACCTTCAAAGGGTAAGACCCATGCTGGTTGGTGGTTTCAATCCCTCTGAAAAATCATGGAGTTCGTCAAATTGGGATGATGAAATTCCCAATATATGGAACAAATCCATTAACATCCATTAACATCCATTAAACCACTATGATCCATTATTTCCAACTGAAAGGAAAATTAAAACATCTTCCAGTCACCAGCAACCAGCATGACCACCCGGTCATCTGAACCCAGTCGTGGCTCCCCATGGCTCCCCATGACTCAGTCGGGAGGTCCTGCACTTGGAATCTGCGTACATCTCCAGCTCCAAGACCCTCCAGTGCCGATTTTCCTCTGCTTTGGGCACCAAACGCCACCGCGTCCTGGAGATCGATCGAAGGATGTCACTGGGACCCAACAGACATCGGATGTCGAATGTGGAGCCACACGAAAAATCACCCAACTAGACCGAAGACTGCGATGTGTTTGGACATTCGAACATGACTTGAAAAACTTCAGACAACAGGAAAGGATTCCCTGGAAATGGAATTGCTGGAACACAAGAAACAGCGATCTTGAGCCTTTCCTGTAGGAAAAAACACCGAAAACACCAAAAACTTATCCTCCAGCGAGCCATGAAAATATGTGTTCCATAGCTGGTCTTAAAAGTTCCCAACATGGTGGATCGTCTTCCCAATCATCGCAGCTGTAAACCATTGTAAACCTCATGATTAGTGATATATCATCATAGTTTCAAAGAGAATTCATGATATTTGGGGACACTGCCATTACACTGCTATGGAAACACTGAAATCGGCATCTTTCTGCGGGTTGCCAACAAATGGCTTCATTCTGGCAGTGGTGCCCCCCCCAGTTATGTTGGTTAAATCCCATCAACATCCATCAACTAGTTCGATATTTTTGTGTCACAAATTAGTCATAAACATTTGAATTAAACCATATAGTTATTGGAGTTAACCAAGCTGGGGAACCACTGGAACCACCAACCTTGGCGCTTTTGACCATTTTTGACCCACGGAAACGCGACCGCCAAGGCGACAAGCTCCGCCGCCAAGCTGCATGAAGCTGGCTGCAGGTCTGGACCAAACGCCACCTCCGAGTTCGTGCAGTGAACCTGTTTTGGTCATGGGCGACAGGATGTAGATCTCACCTGGGCGAACCATTTCAACCGTTCCCACCGTTTATCGAAACACGTTTTAAAAAAATATGTTTAAAGGATGAGATAAGGTGAAGATTCAGATCGAAGTTTTTCGTCACATCCGATTCTACGAGATATTTTGCTCGAAATAGTGATGAATCATGATGAAGGAAATGGTTTTTCAAAATCTTTTAGGGGAGTACTATGACAGTATTAAAATGCAAGGCTAGCGGGAGGCCAGTCCGGGATGTCCCAGAAATCCCCAGAATTTTCTGGTAAATCCCAAGTGATATGGGAACTTTAAGTGGACATTGATTTTCAACGGGAAAATATGGTAAACAATTGTGAATTATAATCATGTTCCCAGTTTAAAATTGCGACTTTGGCTGTCTCCCCATTTTTAGACACACCCAAGTATATATAAAGTGTGTTTGTTCATGCTTGTGCATCAATCTCTCCAGAAACACAAGAGCAATCCAGCGGTTTGCCATGGAAAGTAGTGGCGATTTTCCATGGGCAAATCATGTACACTGTAGGGGTGATTTTCCATGGCGAACTGTTACCAGAGGGTAGTCTTCATCTAGGGTTGAAACCATCTGAATATATATATAAATATAAATATATATATAAATAAATATATATATGATAATATATGCAGATTGAGCTAATTGCACTTGATCTATTCAGCCTTACTCATCTATCTTCTCAAACGGGGCACTTTTGGAGTCCCCATCCCATAGACAGTAAATTGCTATTCTCAAGAGGAAAGGCATCTTCCCAACCACTTGTTTGTGGCATTTCTGTGTTTGCAGCCGCAGTTCCAAACAGCCTCCAGTCACCTTGCTGCCAATGAAAAACCCTTGATGTTTTCCCTGTAATACCCTCTGGTAAATTAACATAGACCCTGGCAGATAGGGGTTGGAAGATTAGTTTCCATTAAAACTAGGCTATTTTCAGGGTCTATGTTAATTTACCAGAGGGTATCATGTCATAGCACATCCATCTCAGCTGATGTGCCCAAGAGCTGAGGGTCCATGGGCTTCCCAAACAGCGCTCACCTCTTGGCCAAGTAGCCGTTCCACAGCTGGATCTGAGTGCTGATCATCCTGTGGGGCCCGTTCCAAGAAGGTACAATGTAAGGCCCCCGTTAGATATGTTTGTTGGTTTAGATTCGCCCCAGTAGCTATAGTTATAAATACCATAAACCATAGTGACATTGGAGTTATGTCCACCAACTTAGCTATCGAGCTGGGGCCTCACATTGTAGAAATCTTGCATAACTGTATCTGGATCAGTTAGAGAGCAAATCACATATTTTCATATATTTTCCTGGTACCTGTTTCTGGTTCGCGCATTGGTTCTGGGTGGTTTCGGACATACCTTCAATTTGCTGTTTCACAAGCAGCTCTTCCTGTCATCCTATGCGTACAAGACTGTTGCTGGATGGCTCATTTGCCTTCAAATCAAACTTCGCTGCTGATCCTAAGTATATGGGGCCATATGGGGGCTGCTGCTGTCACATCTCTCAAAACTCTGCCAAGTGGATTTCAAGTCACAAACCAATGGTTTCGATATGTTTCGATGTGAATTCCGCCTAGGCTTTGTCCTTTCAAAGGGGCCCCGAGTCCAGTGGTCAATCATTCTCATCTCCTTCCTATTCATGACCCCCATTCTCCCCCATTCTCATTGGGGCTGTCCTCATTTTCAGACACAAACAAGTAGGAAGGGTATGGCATACGGTTGGGTTTGGAACTCCTGGCCGCCCTGGCCCTTCACTCCGAGCGTCTGTTGCTCCAGCCGTTCTGATTGCCAGATCCGGAAACATCGCACCATGAGTTCCTGCGCCGTGAGTCGGTGAATCGGTGAATCGCTGGGACTCGGTGAGCTTTTTGATTGATCTCCCCTTTTGGGCCCATGCCAAAATGTGGCACCCCAAAATGGAATGGTTTTACTGTACCGTAAAAAAAAAAAACATAAAGTCGGTGGTCCTTGAGGTCATTGAATTCAGAAGTGACCCCGAACAAACCAAAACAAGACACCATTCCAGTACATTCCAGCAGGCTTAGGTTAAAAAAATCTCCTGTGTGGCTGGGAAATTCCTGGCAAAATCGTGGGGAAAAACTTCCAGATGAATCCGCCGGTGGGTCAGATCGAGCTATGATCCGACAAATCTTGAGAAAACGATCCATGGATTCTTCAAAACGGTAGAAGTTGAAAAATCCAGGAGCAAACAATCACTGGTCCACTTAGAGATGTGTTGTTACATGTTTTTTTTTTCGACTGTCCTAAGTTCTTCTTGATCAGTGAAATGCCCCACTCTTGCTGCTTACATCATCCATGCCTTTGTTGGTTAATTGCCTATACTAATTCTAATTCAATCAAAACCTATCTTCGTTGCTTAAACCATAAATCTCATGTGAGCGTGTTCATTGATAAAGCGGCCATAAAAACCAGTTTTGCTGGTGAAACAGCCATGAAACTCAGAAATTTTCGTGGCCTTGAAAGGCCCCGAAATGCTCCTCCTCTTCCGCTTCCGGGGCGTTATTGGGAAGTTCCACGCCCAGCCAATACCTGGCAGCAAGAGCGCGGAAGCCAAGGATCTGACACCGTGCTGGGATGCAATTTCCACACAAAACTTTCACCATGAAAGCGCCATTCTTCCGTAGGAAACGAATCGTGGGTCCCATGTTGGTCTTCAGAAGATTCGGGGATATAATAACGTGTAATAGTAAACACTGAGACTAGTTGTGGGTTTCCAAGACCTTGGGGCCCTTGGGGTCAAAATGTTATCACCCATTCTTCTAGAATGAATCTGGCAAACCGATGGCTGGGGTGTCTCCGTTTGGGTGCACTTATGCCATGATCCAGGTGGGTTATAAGGTATGGTATAGTAAATCCTAAACCTGATGTAAGGTTTTTGTTGATGACTTAATGTGAAGGATCATCTGTAAAGACTTGCCATTTGAGTTCGCTATGAATTATCCAGATACTTTCTTTTGGAGAACAAATATCCATGTGCGGAAGGAGAGTCTGTTGAAAATGCAGTCGCGGTGCAGTGTGTTCCAGTTGTTTTGTTGCTAACAGCTTGCCCGCGTTGTAAATAATTCACTTCATGTTGGTCAAATTTGAGTCCCTTATATCAACACCATTCAATCCCAAAATAAACTTGTTGGAAATTTTGGAGGATACCTGGAGAAAACATGAGAAAACAGCCGGCTCAGCCATCAATTTGTGCTGCACCCAAAAACGGACTCGGCCGAAGGTAAAAATCTCCGAGCAAACAATCATCATTCGCCAAACTTATCAAGATCTAAGATCTGTATATGGTAAACCCAATAACACATTGATAATGCATTTTCCCCATTATGACAAAATCAAGCGTTAGTCCCAAATGCGGCAACCCAAAGATTTATCTAGTGTATATGCACGTGTATACATACATACGTAACATTACGTAACATTACATTACATTACATTACATTACATTACATTACATTACATTACTTTACTTACATATTACATTACATGACATCACATTACAGTACATTACATTACAGTACATTACATTACATAACAGAACATATATATATATATGTGTGTTTGTAGCCATCCTGGATAAACAAAAAAAACATGTTTAAAGTCCTCACTAAAATGGGAACTCCGTATTCTATCTATATTTCAGAGTGAAATCTATTTAATGTTTACTGTACGTCTAGATCTATGTAATGTATAGCAATTACTGTGATTATTTGCTGATTCAAATCCATACTTTACATGATTGCTAACCACTATTAACCAGTTGTGATATCATCAACCCATAGTTCGTTGATCCTGTAGTTAGTTGATGGCAACTACCATATCATCCCCTGATATTCTCATTCATCTTCCATGCTATAGTTGTCTTTTCCATTTTTTCCCATATATCTATCTGGTTGGTGGTATACCTACCCCTCTGAAAAAAATAGTAGTCAGTTGGGATGATGACATTCCAAATATATGGAAAAAAACAAAAGCCATGTTCCAAACCACCAACCAGTTATCCATATTTCCCCAACAGTTTCCATGAAAACGGCCATGTTTCATGGGAATCCCAATCCCCTCAGGCTTCGTTGATCCCGTGGCCCAAGGCGCTTCCGCGTCTCGTTGCACGCCGTTGCGCAGTTCGCCGTCCACAGGCTGGATGCGTCGCCGTCCATGGCGCGGCCGGGGGCGTCGCCGGAGTTGTAGCCGCTCGCCAGGGGGGACCCGGGAGTCATCTCCACCTGGGCGAAGTCCTGGGGGCTCCTACAGTTTATCTGGGATTAGATTATCTGGGATATTCATCAGCAAGAACAGTGATGCAACAATGATTATTATCTGAATATCTGATGAGTATTATCTGGGATATTCATCAGCAGTGATTATGGATTCTTTTTCAGCATCTGATTCTAGCAGTTCACTAATGGATAGTATAATGATACCCTCTGGTAATGACTGTTACATAGCTATTGGAGCCATGGCCCAGTCGAAATAGTGGATTTACCCATTGAAAATAGAGATTTTCGTTATGTTAGTTTACCAGAGGGTATGCCCCAACTAACAGTTGTAACTGGGATTATTTCATGATATATAACCTTAGTTATAGGAGTTAGTTAATGACAGTTATAGCTGTTAAGGGCCATTACTGCAAGTCATGGGGCTACCCCCAATTATCCAGTGAAAAAGTTGGATTTTCCATGAAATAAACCATCCAGCTATGTACCCCCATTCATGGAAACCCCCATTTCTCTGAGAAAAAGTTAAGAAGATGGGCAAAACAAAGGGGTTTAAATCCGTTTAACCATTAAAAATTACACCGGCATAGACCCCAGATAGAAAAGGTTGGAACTCACGGTTGCCAACGTGGGAACCACAGGTTACCATTGCAAGGAACTGCCGGTTACCAGAGGTTGGAACTCATGGTTCCCAACCTGGGAACCAGAGGTTACCATTGCAAGCAACTGCCGGTTCCCAGAAGTTGGAACTCATGCTTCCCAACCTGCGAACCATAGGTTACCATTGCAAA
>Ga0126342_10012641_pt1 | contig 15038 bp, 16 predicted proteins | sample Cyp1metagenome_FD_92528 | JGI IMG/M metagenome (GOLD analysis project Ga0126342, IMG submission 92528) | Coral microbial communities from Lord Howe Island, Old Settlement Bay, Australia - Cyphastrea 1 metagenome | ecosystem: Host-associated > Invertebrates > Cnidaria > Coral ...
AATTCACATGACTAGCATGCCATGGCACGAGCGACGACGTTCAGCGGCCAAAAAAAAATCTTATATTATATATATATTCTTATATTATATATATATTCTTATATTATATATATTCTTATATTATATATATTAATATTAATATTATTATTATTATAATTATATATATATATATTCTCATATTATATATACACTATTATAGACATAGTAATGCATATCTATATAATAGTAGATCATAAATAAATAAATATATATATATATATACAAATGATAATGATAATTGTAATCAAAGGAAGTTGGAAAGCAATCTTCCGAGTTACGGATGACTTTTATCTGATGAAGGGTGGTGTGAGACTTTACATCTGATGACTTTTACCTGATGAAAGGTGGTTTGAGACTTTACATCTGATAACTTTTACCTGATGAAGGGTGGTGTGAGACTTCACATCTGATGACTTTTACCTGATGAAGGGTGGTGTGAGACTTTACATCTGATAACTTTTACCTGATGAAGGGCGGTGTGAGACTTTACATCTGATGACTTTTACTTGATGAAGGGTGGTGTGAGACTTTACATCCTGCAAGGACCTAGGGAAGCAGTGACCTAGGGAAGTGGTGACGAAGGGAAGTGGAGACCTGGGAAGTTGGTTGCATGATTGCTGTCATGTTTTGTTGCCATGTCTGTTGAGACATGGGGTGTGTTTTCGGGAGGAAGCTGGGGCACGAAACCGTGTGTTTTTCAGTGTACAGTGGCTGCAGCCGGCGATGAAAGGTACCTTCGGTGTGCGGCGGTTGCGGTTTGGATCGTTTCAACGCGTATAGTCGGTTTCTCCCTTGGCGTTCTGCCACGCGGAGATGCGAATCGCATTGTAATGGCTGCATGGATGTGTACGTGGTGCTGCGAAACGCATTGTAATGGTGGCTGCATGAATGTTGCATGGGACTTGTGTTGCGGAGGAAGCCGGGGCAGTTGCGGGTACGCTCGTTTTGATGTTTTTGGTTCTCCCTTGGTGTTCTGCACTTTGCGTGTCTTCCTGTGTGCATAGTTCAATGCGATTGTGGAATCCCTCTTTGCAGATCGCGTTGGAATGGCTGGATGACTGTTGTCATGTTTTGTTGCCATGTGCGTAGGGACATGCAGGTTAGCCACGTGATGTTGCTAAACGCATTGTAATGGTTGCATCAAGGTTGCTTGGTGCCGCGGCTGCATGCGTAATACTATTGTCTTTTGCAGCTTGACATCGTAAATCGTAATGGAGTGGCTGCGCCAAGGCTGCAGATTTTCGTAATTTTGGCGCTGGTGATTTTCCTTTTGGAATTCCTTTTAGAAAGTGCTTCAAAATCATTTTTTTTTTGGGCTTTGGCGCCGGGATGGATCCGGTTTTGGAGCTGCAATGTCTGTTGTCATTATGTACAAGAAAGTTTCTCTGTGTAAAAACTTCTTTGTGAAAAAGCATTGTAGTACAAAGTAGTACTGGGAAGTGCTTTGTGCAAGCTTTGTAGTACAAAGTAGTACTGGCGAGTACTTTGTGCAAGCTTTGTAGTACAAAGTAGTACTGGGAAGTGCTTTGTGCAAGCTTTGTAGTACATAGTAGTACTGGGAAGTTCTTTGTGCAAGCTTTGTCGTACAAAGTAGTGCTGGGAAGTGCTTTGTGCAAGCTTTGTAGTACAAAGTAGTACTGCGAAGTGCTTTGTGCAAGCTTTGTCGTACAAACTAGTGCTGGGAAGTGCTTTGTGCAAGCTTTGTAGTACAAAGTAGTACTGCGAAGTGCTTTGTGCAAGCTTTGTCGTACAAAGTAGTGCTGGAAAGTACTTTGTGCAAGCTTTGTAGTACAAAGTAGTAGTGGGGAGTATTTTGTGCAAGCTTTGTAGTGCAAAGTAGTACTGGGAAGTGCTTTTCGCAAGCTTTGTAGTACAAAGTAGAAATGGGAAGGACTTTGTGCAAGCTTTGTAGTACAAAGTAGTACTGGGAAGTGCTTTGTGCAGTTTGTAGTACATAGTAGTACTGGGAAGGGCTTTGTGCAAGCTTTGTAGTAAAAAAGTGGTGCTGGGAAGTACTTTGTGCAAGCTTTGTAGTACAAAGTAGTACTGGGAAGTGCTTTGTGCAAGCTTTGTAGTACAAAGTAGTGCTAGGAAGTATTTTGTGCAAGCTTTGTAGTACAAAGTAGTAGTGGGGAGTACTTTGTGCAAGCTTTGTAGTACAAAGTAGTACTGGGAAGTGCTTTTTGCAAGCTTTGTAGTACAAAGTAGTGCCGGGAAGGACTTTGTGCAAGCTTTGTAGTACAAAGTAGTACTGGGAAGTGCTTTGCGCAAGCTTTGACTGTAGTAGAAAGTATTTTGTAACGACTCTTCTGTGTAAATGCATCTGCGCCTCAAGCTTTCTGGCGTGCAGAAGAGCCGAGATGAGTTGAGACTAGCTTCGGCGAGATGAGAGAGGTCGAGCTGTGCTCACATGAAATGAAAATAGTTAAGAAGAACCTAGCTGACATATGAAAAGACATGAATTGAGATGAGGTGAGATGAAGTGCGGAGTGCGAAGTGCAAGTGTGAAGTGTGGAGTGCGGGGTGTGAAGAGCGCAGTGCGAAGTGTGAAGAAAGTGCTCACTTGGCGTTGCATTGCACCGGGGTCGCGCGCAGGTCATGTTCTTGGACAGCAGCGCAACAGTTTGGAAAAAACGCGCACGCACGGGCCTGGCTGGCGCACGGCACATGCAAGTTCTATAGATGAGAAAGGTATATAGTATAACCCTAAGGCAACTTCCGCCCCGCCTCGCGTGGGTACCACTAGTATGGTGATAAAATTAATGATCATTATATATACATGTATACATATTGAAAACGTTAGTGACTTGATAGGCCAACTCAATCTAATTCAGATGGATGTTGAATTGCGATATATTGCTGTGATGGGTTTCCTTTATGAGGGGGTGTCCTCTCGGGTGTTTCATATTTTGATGCCCGAAGTGTTACTCGTTTGCTCACCTACCGTATGTAAGATGTTCCAGAACCTGGATTTAGACTATTATATAGATGATACCTTTCCGGATCTTTTGTTCAGACCCACTCTTGGATTCCATGCTAGATTTCTGGTGATCCTTTGAACATGAGCAAATGGAGGTTTCCTGAAATGGAGGTACCCAATCATCCATTTGATGCTGGTATTTTCCACGCTAAAAACATCCATAAATTCGGGTACCCCCATAATGGGAAAACTCAAATTCATCACCATCCCAGCAAGGTGCTACAGGCCGTTCTGCCGCGGAACGCTTCTCTGATTTTGGATCTTTGCGCGGCACCTGGGAGCAAAAGTACCCAACTGGCCCACGACTTTGCCGGCACGGTGGTGGCCAACGAACCAGATCTACCCAGGGCTGGGAAGCTGAGAGCCAACTTCTTGAGAATGGGACTCACGAAGCTTGAAAAACACGAAACATTCAGATGGTGGTTTTGGAAGGTGTTGTTGTTTCCATGGTGCGCGCCCTCCAGCCCTGAAGTCTCTGTTTTTCTTCAATATAATGACATAATAGACTATTGAACAAACAATAACAAACAATAACAAACAATAACAAACAATAATTCCTCAATTATCCTATTCTATCTTTCTATCTATTCTATTCAATTTCTATTCCATGTTCTTTTTAGTCATCGTACACCATGCCAGGAATTACGTGGTAACGTTGCTGGACGGCCGAACATTTGGTGATTTGGTGCCTGAAAGCTTTGATGGCGTCTTGGTCGATGCACCTTGCAGCTGCGAGGGCAACGCGCGGAAAGATGTTTTTGCGTTGTTTCTTGGGTTTCAAGACTATCTGGTGGTGAACGGAGGGAGCGGTGAGCTGAGTGAGCTGAGCTATGGGTATCCATATTCCCTATCAGCCATGGGGGGCCAGTTGGAGCTACGAATAGAGTTTCAGCATGATAGAAGAAACCAAAGTTTCTTGTAAATTTGCAGACTCGGAGTGACTAACATTTGAAAACAAGAGTTGCAGTTTTTTTGTGGATCATCACGATTTGGCTGTTGCAATTCTTTGCTTCTGGATTCTGACATTTCGGGAGTTGTAAGTCTGTATGATTTGGACCCAAAATTTTGTCCCTCAGGTTGCGTGCTGGCGTGCGAGACAAAGAGCTGGAGGAGAAACAGTTTCAGCTGCTGTTGAGTGGTTGGAAAGCATTGAAATCTGGTGGCTACCTAGTGTGCCATGCCTTGAATAGAGCTATGTTGCGGAACCGGGCAATGTTCCCACCACATCCACCATGGATACTCTGGTGCTGACGGCATACATATGGCCCATGGCTGCGCCTACATACACTTTGCAAAAATGTATGGGTTTGTTGGCCTGAGAATAGGATACCCCAATCTTTATTATAATCATTTTCTCATCAACACGGCAATTCTATACAATGGAATCTACCCATCTATCTCTAGACACACCCATATGTTGGTACTGCGAAAGCCTGGTTTGTACTGGTACCATTTGCCGTGATCGGCGATCTGATCTCCTGGTATACCACAAGTTGAAGACAGAATCCTTCGTTCATGAAACGTTGAACTTGCTCCACTAGTGGTGAATGTCCTGCTTCGGCACGAAAGGTATTCAACGTGCACACTCAACAAGTGGGAGAATGAGGGCATTTGCCAGCAGCTACTCAGAAGCGTTGAAGACTGCGAGCGCATTTCATTGGACGATGTGCTGGGAGCTAGCGTGGATTCTTCAGGACAGGGAGCACTAGAACCACCAGTTGCACAACAATTGCGGTCAAATCAGAACCCAAATTCATCAGAGAAGGAACAGATGTGCCCAAGCTCTTCTGTGGTAGGTGGTTTCTCAGCATTTTTTTGCTACTGTAGAAGCTTCCATCCGCAGTATGGGTCAAAATAGTCAAAATCATTGCCACCCAAAACGGATAGCTTGCTATGTTTAGTAATCGACGCACCTACAAAACAACACAAATTCGGGTTTCCATGGGTCTACTCATCTACTCTATGGTACCAAATCCCCTTGATTCCGCCAGGACGTTTATGGCCCCATTCGTTGGACGTCGAAGGCTTCTTTGTTTCCTGCTTCCGCAAGCTGCGTGGCCGGTGCCCGAGGCCGTGCTCGCTGAAGGCGGCGTGGCAGTTGGTGAAGCCTCTGCGGGAGGAGGAGGTAATGCGACTGCAGCAGCTGGTAGAGACGACTTGGAACTTTTGGCCGGGCGATGAGGAGAGATGGGTATAGATGGATGAGGCGGATGATGAGGATGAGGGTGAGGATGAGGATGAGGAGGATGATGAGGATGATGAGGATGATGATGAGGATGATGCGGATGATGATGAGGATGATGGGGATGACGATGACGATCGGATGGTTATTATTACTATTGTAAATAATAAATAGCTCTGAAAGTATAAATAGCTCTGAGCCGCTCCGAGCCGTTCCGCGCTGTGGATGAACAATCCTTTTAAAAATAGTCTGAAACCGCTCTGAACCGTTTGGAACTGTTTCTAAACAGCTAGAACTGATGCTTGGCAGAAGCCGCTTGAAACCGCTTGAAGCGGTATAAACAACGGTTCTATTTTTATGCAACGCTTTATTCTTTGATTTGTTTATATTTTTTAAACAAGGTATGTTTAGCATATCTGAAAAACAATACAATATAATACAATAATCACCCTTTAACATAGTATAGCATGATCAAATAAACTATGATAATGTGATATGATGTAATGTAATGTAATGTAATGCAATGCAATGCAATGTAATGTAATGTAATGTAATGTAATGTAATGAACATAAAATACAATATAACTTGTGTGTCTTCTTCAAACCTACCTAGCTTATGTGAAATACACAATCACCTAGGACCTAGCACATACAACGTACAACAGATCATGCAATCTTGTACAACGAGGGTAAAACGCATATTTTATAAATAACTCACGAAAATTATAAATAGTCCCAAGGCCTATTTTTGTCCTCACAGTTAAAGAGGCTGATCCACCTCCCAAATGATTATTATTGTTATTGTTTTTTTTCTTAATTTTGATTTGTCCAAACAAATTAATAAGGAAGAAACTCGAGTGGTGAAGACAATCATGTTCACCATTTTGAATGGCCAATATTTGGGGGTCCTTGGGGCAACTTGAAGCGCACGCATTTTGGGTTCAATGATTTTCATCCCCGGATCATGGAAGGCTTGCTGTTGAGCAATCTGTACAAAATTTTGGATCGATAAAATTGGACAATTACTTTTGCCATGGGTTCCCCCTGCCAAAAGGCACAAATTTGGTGACAACATACAGCTGCAATCCCTCCACACAGGAGCATTTGTGCCACTCAGATGCCACTGGCTCCGTATGGCTAGTGAAGAAGGGGCTTCAAGTGCCACGTGCATTGCTGCCCTACACTTGGGATTTGGGCCTACTGCTTGGTCGGAAAGTTGATGGCCCTGCAATTTGGCTGGTGGCAATGTTTCCTCTGAGTTTCCTTCCACTTGATCGGTTGTTGATTCATGTTGATTCTAATTATCACCGAAAACGGAAACAACAGGAGGTTGCGATTCTTCGATACAACTCTTGTCATCTATCTATTTCCTTTTGGTTTGTTCATCAAAATGCTATCAAAAAACATGCAGGGGAAAACGAAGCAACCACTGAAACCCGATGCAGCTGCAACCTAACCTTCAATCTGTACATCAGAGGAAAACTCTGTTCTCGGGATTGAAGTTGGGACACTTCGCAAAAAAACAGACTTGATTTTTACACTTTTACCCAGCCAAATCAACAGCATGTGACTTCCAAACTTTCCCCATTTTTCCCCTTAAGGTCCCTATAGATCCCTTCGCATCTGAACCTTCGCTGCCCAGGATGGTTTTGAAGTCTCAGATGAGCTGCTACTCTTTGCAGGGCAACGAGTAGCCAGGTCGGGCGGCGAGGGCGCCTGTTAAGGGATGCTGTGATTCAGCCGTTGTTTTTGTTTTTTTTTTACAAACATATAGATATTATGATGATAATTTCCAACCGCTCTATATCATCATATTTATCATTCCGCAATATTCCGCATATAGCAAATCCAAATTTCCACAAACTTCCAAGATCTGCTCTGAGAGACTGTCACAGCGCACCCTTCGCAGGAGTAAGTCGGTGGAGTGGGCTGGACTTGTGAACCGAGTTGAGTCCAGGGGCAGCGACAAAGTGAAAAACAAGATGCTGCGCCGCGAGCGAACTGAGCTGCAAAACTTCCGCGAACTGAGTCAAAACATGTCAAAACCAAAGGGTTCCCATGGGTTCCCTTTTTGGTTCACACCAAAATAGCCGGGATTTAATCATTTTCATCCCCCAATCAGGGCATCCCCAGCAATCTCCCTGATGACCGACATCACCCCGGAAGGTCAGCGAAATCTGCTGCCTTTCGTGGCTGGGACTTCAGCTGGATGGCTCGTTTGCTGTTCTTCTGGATGTCAAGCCCTCTACTCCCCGAGTTAGTGAAGAGACTAAAGTGACTAAAGCCACGTAAGTCAGACTCGGTTTGTGCTGAGTTTTCATGATTCTACCTTAAATATCCTTAAATCAATCCAATGACCTTGAGAACCAAGGAGGGTCTGAAGATGCCAAAGGCCTGATATTCTGCTGTAAATTGAGCTCGGCAGATGGTGTCAACAGTGTGGAAGTGGCTGGAGAATGCTCCAGGATGAACAATGCCCTAGCTTACACGGGAAGCTACCAATTTAAAGAGTATTTTATGAGTTTGTATCATACTTTATGAGTATCTTTCTCATACTTCAATAGTATATCATATGTTTGTAGAATCATACCTTAATAGTATATTAATGGTATTTAATGGTATTTATATCATGGTATTTTATGGCATTTTTATAGTTATATGTGTCATCCTCCCGCCACAATCTTTGCCGCCCTGTGCCAAGCCGCTCCTTGCAGGAGCCGGTGCTGACAACAAAAGCGCGGAAGAGGGTGGGGCATCCAAGAGGTGGCTGAACATTGCTGGACCTTTACGGAAATCCATGTCCAACAAGATAGAACAGAAAATTATCACTATTATTGTAGGAATTTACTAAACATTCTAGGTTTGAAGGTCACACTAAACTCAAGATAGCAGGCCACCTTTGAGAAAAAAACTCCACCAGCCAATTGCCAGACATCACCAGCAGCAGCAGGAGCAACTGGTCATCTTTCAGCTTCCATTTGAAGTTTCATTCAATAATAATCCATAGTATTCTTAATGTCATCATTTATAATATGCACCTCTATCCCTTTTGAAGTCGTGAGTGAAACAACCTTGCATCAAAGCTTCTTGGGTTCAAATGAGCGTAGGGTGGACCCCTCTAGATTTCATTCGCGAGATCCGTTTTTGGTGGTCGCCATCCGGTTCCTGTCCTTGGGGCGGCATTGCATTCGGCTTTCTGGCCTTCTTTCTTCTAGGCTGCTGCTTGGGGGCGTGTGTGAGCGCCTGTTTGTGCTCGCAATCTTGCAGAAAGGCTGCATTTTTGGCTATTCAATTTCTGGTGAACCAGGGCATTGTCGAGCCCTTGACTGTTAGAGATAGATTGGCCCAATACCAGCCGCGGAGGCTGTGAATGCAATCCTTGGACCCAGAGACTCAGGATATCACTCTACTGTTCTCTGGACTGCGAATTGACCTTAGAGTGACCGTGACACCTCAGCCCGGAGCTCACCGGCCTGAGGTGACTGTGACCCCAACGCCAAGTGGGCCACCGGATCTGGAGCTTGTGGATCGGTTCAACGTGAGCCGTGAGCTGGAAGACCGGCTCCTTGCTGCAACCGGGGTCAGTGATCTGGCCGCGATTCCTTTGCCTTTCCTTACCTTCCTGGAGGGAAGGCTGCACGGGTCCAGTGCAACCTGGACTCCCAAAGCCCGGCTTGCCAGGGCTTTCCGAGCTGGTGTTGCTGCCAGCCGGAGACTCGCAGGGGAGATCCTTGAGGCTTCCACTCCGAGCATAGAGTTCCGGAACTCCATCTACGTGATCCTTCGTTCTCCATCTCTGCCAGCCGGAGGCTGGACCACTGATTACGCCACCTTCATCAATCAGTGTGGTGGGAACCAGTTTTCCGATTTTGATCGATCAACCGTGTGCCACGCCTTTGCCACCCGCACTGAAGCAGAAGCTTATTTGTACGGTGCGAAGAGGGTATGGCCGAACCAGCTTCGTTGAATCGCAGCCCTACTACTAGGGCGGAAGTTGAGGAGCTAGTCAAGAGTGTGACCGCAGCTAGGCCTGCCTCGCTGCCCGCACTATGGCTGCCTCTTCGAGCAGACGATTCAGGAGGAAAGACAGTGGTAGGAGTTTGCTATTTTAGTCCAAGTCAGAGCCGGTGGCTTCATGATCTGCTTCCCCACAGATGTTGGCGATTTTCAACCTTTGGTGGAGAACTTTCAGGTTGCAAACGAGACCGCCGAGCCCGCTTTCCACTCAGGAATGGTCGAGATCATCACCATGCGTGGGCGCGGCTTGGGCCAGGCCGAATGCACCCTGGTCGATCTGCCCTGGGACACCGTCGAGCAGTTCTACAAGTCTGCCGCGCTCCGTGGCAGTCTGGTTCGGTCCATCGAGCTGGAACAGTTCACGGTCGGCGACACAGCGGGTCGGCCTACCGCCAGGTCGGTCATCGAGTTGGCGAATCAGTGGATTCTTGGAGATTTAGATCGCGAGACAGCCGAGGAGTACTTCTCTGCGGGCGACTTCCAGCCGGACGAGGCAGACGGCGACCCCATGACAGCCTCCGAGATAGCTACAGTCGAGGGTCTGAAGGCACAGGTCGCCCAGTTGACTGCGCAGCTGTCTGCTGTCCAGTCGACTCGGCCACCTCCAGTGCCTCCAATGCCAGGGATCGCCACCAACAGCAATCAGCTGTTCCAGGGCCAAGCGCAGACGTTGGGCGCTCAAGACTTGGGTCGTTTACGACAATTGGCAGGCACTCGCCTTCTCGAGTGACGACGGGGGACCCTCGTCGACTGACGTCACACCTGCCGAATGGAACTGCAGGAGCCGACCAGGTTCTAGCCGAGTTCGAAAAGGGTGTGATCGAGGAGGCCGACATGACGCTGGGCTTGCCAGACCTTCAAGGTGTATCCGACCCTATGCAGAAGTTGCTCATCACCCAGGTCCATCAGAACAGTGTGCTCCTGCAAAAGTTTCTGCAGCCAAAAGATACCATGGCAAGCCTTCTCGCCAGCGGCTCGGACAGCGCATCCGGAAGCAGCTCCACCGGAGCGAAAGGCTGTGCAGCTCGAGATCTCTTTGTTCGGCAGATGGCAGACCTGAGCAAAGTCGCCGAAGTTGTGAGGCTGAACGCCCTTGCCGAGCTGGGGATACCGGACTTCAAAGAGGACGGGTTCCTGATGAAGAAGTATCTGGAGCGTCGAGTGCCTCTAGCAGACCACAAGCTACTCGCCCATGTCGGGTGTCTCCTCGCGGAGGGCTGGGCCATCGCCCACCAGTCGAACAATGTGGAGATGAAAGGCTTTCTGGGCCGGGCTCTCATTTTTGTGGAGCAGACGGCACTGGACAGTGGCAAGGTGGAGTTATCCTGGCTGATGAGTGGATTCGCCGATCCAAACACCCAGATGATGTTCTCGTTGAGGAAGACACCTGGCCTCAAGCCGTTTTCAAGGTTGTCGAATCCTCTTTGGGTGTCGGCGAATTTAGCCTATCTTCGAGATTTGGACTATCTGGAATCCAGAATGGCCACTCTAGGTCGAGACAAAGGCAAACCTGCAGCAGCCGCTGCTCAGAGCTCAGGGGAGGACAAGCCAAAGAAGACTCCGAGGCCTCCCAAAAAGCCCAAGAAGGGGGCAGGAAAGGGGACCGATGCAGAAGAGTCGTCAGCGGCCTAGCTGACTCACAGTGCTATCGGGGCCTTGAGCCGCACTCTGCCGATGTAGCCCATGGGTGCTGTCATGATAGCCTTAAACCGAAGAGTATGAGCGCTGCCGGTGCCATTGCAGAGGCTGATTGCAGTTTCTTGGTTTCCGATGTTCCACAATCCACTCATGCATCGCCTGATCATCTTAATTCAACCTTTCATGACCATACTGAGATGTTCACTAATAGGATGAATTTACCCGATCCTAATCCTGCCCCTAATCAGTTGTTTAAGTCCGTTAATTTAATGCAAGCATGTTGTCAGAGCTTTTTGCGCGGCCGAACAGGGCTTTCGCATTTTTGTAGGATCGCTTTGACACCAGATGCCTCCACCATGCAGCAGGCTCCCCGTGGGTCTGCATTGTGGCCTGTCCCACCACCGAGGTGGCGTTGGACGGCGAGCAAGCGTCTTGGTCCGAAGCGTCGTGCACGTCGCCGACGACTCGCTGTGAAGCACCGGACGGTGCAACTCATTGTGAGCGCTTTGAATTGGGAACTTTTGGGGCACCCCACCGTGCCACCTCCTGAAGCCCGTGTCGGGTGGGAGATTACTCCAGCTCAACATCAAGTCATTGAGCATATAGAAGATTTGGTGATCCATTTTGCTGATATGAGTAATTTTACCCCATCTGACTTAGGCAGGTTTTCATCTAAGTGTCAAGACTTAATTAACAGCTTGTTGGAACTACCGCATTGCCATATGTCGGGTGAGGACCTCGAAGCCACTGTAATTATGCTGCATGAAGAGTTTGATCCATACGGTTCAAAATGTTTTCGGAACACCCAAAGTGACCAGCATGTTTTGGATCATCAGTGCACTTTTGCCAGTGCCCCTTCAGCGAAGCCTGTCTCGGGTGCTAAGAAAGTCATCTCGTCTCGCATCAAGTGGGACCACCCCCCGAGCTTCGATGCCGTGCCATATTTGAGCAATGAACTCGTGCGAGCAGCGTTCATCGATCCAGAAGTCCTGAGGTTGCCAAAAGATTTCTGGCCGCGAAGCCGGCCTGCCAAAATGCATTGCTCAAAGGCCGAGCTTTTGGACTTAGCTCAGCGGTGGGATAAATTAGGAGCCCTCAGATTGATGCCTGCTGATGAAAGGAATTTTCGCTGTTCCTAAGGACTACGATCATGACCGGTTGATCATTAATCCCCAAAATATTAACTCTAGGATGTTGTCTGTGAGCGATTTCACGAAAAGTTTGGCCCCTGGCTCCATGTTGTCTTTGTTATCTCTGGAGGGTTCGGAGTGTTTCAGGTTTTCAGATGACGATCTCACGGATTTCTACTACATCTTCAAAGTCACCCAAAAACGCGCCGAGCGTAACAGTTTCCGTTTCAAATTTGCCCCACATGAGTTAGAGCATCTTGCGTGTTTCAAACCTGAACATCGGGAGTGTGGTGACCTTTTAATTTGCCTTTCATCTTTAGCCATGGGCGACTCACTTGCTGTCGAAGTTGCCCAGCAGGCCCATCACAATGTACTAAGTCAACTTGGTGGGTCTATGGTTGAGAGTGAGGTAGTTAGGTATAGGCACCCTATTCCCCGAGGCGATTTTGTGGAATTGTTGGCTATCGATGATCACGTAGGAATTCAACGGGTATCATTTGATGAACTAGAAACTAAGCCCCCCAAACGTGACACCTTGGTTTTTGCCAATGCTGAACGTGCATATCGCCAGGTTTTGTTTATGACTGCATTGAGCTTTTCAGAGGGTCCGGCAATTGGACCGCTGCGCACGAGCGCCATGGGTTGGCTGTCCACGATGGTATCGATGTGGATGGCCGTCGCCTGCGCGTCGGAGATCTCACAGCAATGTCGACTTTCCAAGAGTTGGCAGCTTTGGCTTTGCGTAGGGTAGTTCGAGATTGGCACGCAGGAGTCCCCTGCCCATCTTTCGGTACACTCAGGAGGCCTCAGGTTAGGTCTAAACAGGTCCCCTTCGGGTTTAATCCTAAGGATAGTTACACTGCTTATCATAACCAGCTAGCCCAGCGTACTGCCATTTTGCTGCTGCTTGCCACCCAGGGGGGAGCTTATATCAGCGTTGAACAACCTCGAAGCAGTCGTTTGTTTCTCTTGCATTGCTATTTGACCTTGGTGAAACTAGGATGTGTAATCACTCATTTTGCTTTTTGTGCGTACGGCAGCGCGTTTATGAAGCCATCCAAATGGCTCCACAATAAACCCTGGCTGGTGCCTCTGAGCACCCGCTGTAGCTGCCCTAAAAACCATAAGCATTTCGTGATCCAGGGTCATTTCACTCATAGTTCGGTTGATGAGTTTGATAAGATGTATAAGCCTGACGCAATGACTGTATATGGGGAAGTTCCACAAGCAGGAAGTGCTGTTTCAGCTTTTTCTGCATCCTATCCGCTGAGGTTGGTAGAAGCTATGGCCTCGGGTGCTGCTCGAAGCCGATTGCAGTCCATGGGTCCGATCCCTTCGGCTGCGCGGGAATCGACGTTGACTGAGTTGAACCTTTCATCCGATGATCTCTGCGTTCTGCCCATGAACGAACCAGTGTTTGGGCCGAGGCCGTGGTTCGAAGATCCGGAATGGATCACTGAGTTGTGTGAGTGTTTGCATTTTTCAGAAGTCTTCCGTTTCAAATTTGCCAAGCCAGGTCACATAAACGTTAATGAGACTAGGACCTATAAATCGTGGCTCAAAAGTATGGCAAAGTCTTTCAGAGACTCACGTTTCATTGGCATTCTGGATAGTCGGGTTACTCTAGGGGCCGCTGCCAAAGGTCGGTCTAGTTCATTTGCTATTAGCAGAATTCTACAAGGGAGTCTTGGGTATGTAATAGGAGGGAACCTTTACCCCGGGGGGCTTCATTGTTATTCCAAACATAACCGTTCTGATGAGCCTTCTCGCGGGCACCCTGTCAGGGGTCCCACCAAAGACTGCCCAGCTTGGCTCTCCGACCTTGAGAAGGGCCACTATGGAAAATTCGACGCCGTAGTTGCGTCGTCCCGAGTTAGTCGAAATCCAGCTCGCTGGCTCCGGTTTTTGCTGATGTTGGCCGGAGATATCGAACCCAATCCTGGCCCTGGAATCCCATCTCCGGTTCCTAGGGGTGCGATGGATTTGACCGTGGGTTTTGCCAAAGAGACATCGTCAAGAATGACTCGCTGTTTGCAAGCCTTTCGAACCTGGTGCGAGTCCGGAGGATTTATTTGGGAGCAGATTTGCAGTTCAGTTGAATCACTGGCTTACGGTCTCCGAGCGTATGGACTTTTCCTGTTTGAAAAAGGATATCCCAGATACCTGCTAGTGTATGCAATTACTGCTGTCCAGGATGTGTTTCCTCAGACTCGTTCCCATTTGGGTCTGGCGTGGCAAATTGATAAGAAGTGGCAGCATCATGAACCTGGGGCCTGTAGGGCCGTACTACCAGCTGTTGCTGTCCGTGCAGCTTGTGCCTTGGGGGCCCTCTGGGGCTGGTGTGCCTGGAGTGCCCTCGTGCTCCTAGGCTTTGCTGGAATGCTGCATCCTTCTGAGATTGTTGGCTTGGTTCGCAGCGATTTAGTTTTTCCCAGTGATGTAGGTCATGACATGGCTTGCATGTTTGTTCATCTGCGCAGTCCCAAGACTGCTCGCTTTGCACGAAGGCAACATTGTAGGATAGATGATGCAGGAATCATAGCTCTGGTCGAAGCCATTTTCGGCCAGTTGCAGTTGTCCCAACGTTTGTACACTGGTTCAATGGCCCAGTTTCGGCGCCAATGGAACTGCGTGATGGCGCGGCTAGGGATCCCATGCCGCCAAGATCAACGAGGTGCGACTCCTGCCTCGCTGAGAGGCAGTGGGGCAACATACATGTACACCTGCATTCAAGATATTCCTCTAATAGCCTGGCGTGGGCGATGGGCAAGAACAAAAACTCTGGAGTTTTACCTGCAAGAAGTGTCAGCACAACTCCTTTTGCATGAGCTGCGTCCGTGGTCAAAGTCTATGATTTTGGAGCTTAGTCGTTTCTCTTTTGCCATCCTCTGTGCTACTTTTGGTCTTGCAGAGCAGCAATTTATGAGCGGATGATGTTTTTCAGTGGAAGAAGTTCAAAGCAAGGTTCAATGTCCTATGGAAGAGTCATGTGCAGTTGGTCCTGCTTCAAAAGCCATGACCAGCTGACAGAGAGCGTTGTACATAGGATGGC
>Ga0126342_10012642_pt1 | contig 15037 bp, 8 predicted proteins | sample Cyp1metagenome_FD_92528 | JGI IMG/M metagenome (GOLD analysis project Ga0126342, IMG submission 92528) | Coral microbial communities from Lord Howe Island, Old Settlement Bay, Australia - Cyphastrea 1 metagenome | ecosystem: Host-associated > Invertebrates > Cnidaria > Coral ...
AGCCATGGTTGTCATCCTATCTCTTTGGAATGTACTTGTTCCCTCCGGAAGGCAAAGGCAGAAACGCCTCAGGAGACTCCGGCTGCTGCCGAGGCATCAAACTGTGACATTTGATCTTGGTTGGAGCTTTGGTTTGGGCTTGGAAAATGTCAAGCAAATGTGATTCAACTGTGACATTGTGAATCATTGTCAGCAATTTTGAGTCGAGATTTAGGATTACTGTCACTGTAACTTGTTGTAGAAGTTTCCAATAAAACAGAACTGTGTATTTGAAACCTACAGGCCTACAGGTTATCGGGGCATTTTTTTCCTCTGTTAAATTTCAAAGCGCTCCATCGCACTCCACTAGTGCTTTTTGCAGAATGTGACACTGCGACTCTTTAATTTTGCGAGTCAAGATTCATCACATAATTAATTCAAGCGTTTTGCTTTAACAATCAGTTGTTTGCATTCTAAGACGGAGACACCAGCTGAGGCATCAAAGGGTAAACCGATCCGTGTAACTTGTTGCACTAGTGCTATTTGCAGAAAGTAGCATTCCTCATGTGTTGTGACCTGTGATTTTCGACTGGCGAGAAAGGCTTTCCGGTTTAAAGCCCGTGCACGTTTCAGAGCTTCTCAGTACTGTGTGCTACAGGCAACCGAGACACCTGCCGCACCAGCTGAGGCCGCTGTAGCAAACTACTGCAGATATGTTGAAACTAGCGCAAGAAAACGGACACAATGACTCTTTCAGCTTGGTTTGAAGTCGATTGTTTTAGGTCCCACGTGTAGGCTTTGGTCTTTTTCAGTACGTCCATGGTTGTCATCCTATCATGTCCTATCCCTTTCGAATGCAACAATCTTGTTCTCTTCGGAAGGCAAAGGCAGAAACGCCTCAGGAGACTCCGGCTGCTGCCGAGGCATCAAACTGTGACAACATCCGACTGCTCGTGGAGCTTTGGTTTTGGTCAAACAAATACCAAACAAATCTGATGGCGAGTACTTGTGAGTCAAGATTTCGGATGCATTGGTGTGTCGATGGGGACAACCAGATAACATCAGATAACCACACTCTTCCAATTTAGGTCTTGATTGAACATTCTTGCAGTCTCACGCAGGCAACTGAAGCCGTGCCCGCAGCAGAGGCCACTGTGTGAAATCAATGGATACCGACGCTGAAGGATTTGTTTCAGAAAGAATGGTCTCAGTTCATTCTATTTCTATTCTTCGAATGCCACAAACTTCTTGTAGATCTTCGCGCAGTTCAGTACGTGTATTTGGTCCAGCTTTTTTCATCCCGTTCCGTCCCGGTTTTACGAGGCCAAAACGGAAACAGCCGCTGAGGCGAAGAGATGAGACAGGGATGGGCTTGGGATTCATGTCCTCCAGTAAATTAACATGACGAGCCTGCCAGGGCTTGGAAGATTTGTGAAACCACTAACCAAATGCTATTTTCAGGGTCGAAGTGTTAATTTACCAGAGGGTAGGACATTTGTTTTTAGTTTTTGGATGGATCGAACAAAACCTACAAGAAAAATAGGGATGAAAAAATGGATTTTTACCAGCACAAAATTGAGATTGAATATGATAAAAAACAAGTTTCACCAACCAAATATGATCATTTGGTAGTTGATAGTAGCTAAGTCGGTAAAGGTTCACGTGATTTTCGTGATTTTCATGTTTTTTTTGGTCGATATATCCAACCAGTTCATGGGGGTGAATCAATGGGCATAGATACCCATAGATACCAGCACCTATAATTTACCGAGAATTTTTCAGGGGGGTAGCCTGCAAGATGCCTGGTTTATTTCATGGAAAATGCATGAAAATGCGAAAAAAGGTCCCGGATGATTTAGACCGAAAGCTTCGGGGATCTGTGGATGGATCAAAAGCATGTCTGACGTGATATCCAAAATCAGAGCCAGTGGGATTATAAGAAATACTGTACCCAAACATGGATGGATGGATGGATGAATTATAGAACCTTTCTCCATCTTGGGGGGATATCTTGGGGATATAGTTAAAGACACAATGGGGATATAATATGATGTAATGGAACATCTCCATATTTTGAGGGATGAACATCCATTCACCAACGCTTTGATGTTCACCAAGGTACCAAACGATGTGGAAAAACCAGGTTTTCCCCAGACGTTTTCCACATTTTGATGTATGTCTCCAGGGTAAATAAAAGTTTTTGATGTTTTTTTTTTTTTTTAAATCACCATAAGAATCATTATAACTGGATGGTTAAATCATGTAAATCTAAAATCAACATGTTTGAATGTTGAACTCCCATCAACTACAGATATCCCATTAAAAATAAATCCCTTAACTCCCTATCTTTCTCGGTTGAATCAACATTGTTTACCTCAGGCCACCGAAGTGCCAGCAGCACCTGCAGCACCTGCAGCACCTGCGGAGGCGTTTCGATCATGGTGAGACCATGGATGGGATTTCACCAGTTTTCCGAAGTGGAAAAATGGTGCTTTAACATGGTTTACCCTCTGGTAAACGTTTACAGTTTGCGAACTGGAAAATCACCATGATTGATTTCGGTAAATCAACTAGTTCATACTGGACAATGGCTTCAACAGCGAGCTGTTAGATCTGTTAGTCATTACCAAAGAGTAACCATTGAGAAATGGTGATTTCATGTTGGATTTTGCGAAGGAAACATGCTGGGATTTCATGGGGATTTCCACTTGACATCCAATGAAAAATGGTGATTCAACCGTTTAACTACTCTCTGGTAATGACTAACAGTTCGCTGTTAAAGCCATGGCCCAGTTCGAAATAGTTGATTTACCGAAATCAATCATGGTGATTTTTCATTTCGCAAACTGTTGTTAGTTTACCAGGCCGGGTATCAAGAGATGATGATTTCGTGGGATTTCATTGGAATCAAGCCCACGTGGGGAGACACTTTGCGAAATGGAAACCATCATTTTCAATAGGTAAATCATGGCAAATGGGCAAAAAAATCCGTAGCAAACTGTTAGTTGATTGGAGGGTATCAGGGGCTAAACCGACGATATCCGGATAGACATAATCATAATACGAAACCATGTTAAAAACATGACTAGGACAACACCAATTCATGGGTTTACCCTAAATTATTGTGATAAAAATAACAATACCGGGATATAATGAAACCATAGTGCATATTCATGGGATAAACCCGACAATCTTCGGATTTCTCCTGATTTCTCTAATTTTTCCCCTGGTGAAATTCGTATTGTGTCAATGGATTCACAGCCCAGGTATTTACCATAGGGACCAAGAAATATCAATCTGGGTAAATATCATCACGACCTCACGTCGCAACCTCACCATAGATGATGGTTAGATTGCGGGGAATTCTCCCAAAATGGCCGAACTATTATCTGGGAATTTAGGTTTGTGAAATATAGTACTTTACCCAGATATCAACATTTTGGAAACCGGTGTAACCATCAATTCCCCCACTTTCTTGGATGACCCAATTCTTAGGGACAAATCTAAGCAATTCCTTGGCGGATGTCTGGTGATTTTGGAAGGTTTCTCGCTGGCAAGAATCATGACACATATACATTTTTAATTTGTAGTAACCCCCAAAAAACATGCAGAAAAAGGTACGAACTCCTGCTAACATAGTGATAAATCGAACTTTTTCTATCTTTTTCGGGGGTTACTATTAATCTCTTTGTCTGCTGAACAAATCTTCCCAAAAACATGCTGGTTAAATCCATTTGTTTGTTAATTGAATCATATTGTACCGCTGCTTCTGATGACTTCAATCATGGGCCCTTAGCACTTCTAACTTTACTATCCAAACATCCTGATCAGAGCCCCCAAGCGTTGACCCCCAACAATCTTTGGGCTCGTTAATGGCTTATCAATTAACCACCAACAGCCGCATTTTAAAGGGCTTAACTGATTTTGATTGACATGCACATCAGTTTTGAATACCTTATGAGGATGAATCACCCATTTGCGATGGCTACCCTTATGATGATGAATATTATTTTTTTATGTGGATGTTTACTTAAACCATTCCCGTTTTTGAAACCAAAAGGCATGGGTCCCATGTTGTTGTTAAACCCTCCATCTGAATTGCTGGTTCTCCCACTCCGAAAATCACGATGTTTGTTGGTTAATATATGGTTAATATATGGTTAATCTATGGTTAATCTATGGTTAATCTATGGTTAATATATGGATAATCTGGTTAATAGTTACCCTCTGGTAAACATAGAGATATAGCTATTCAAGTCATGGCCCAGTCGATTTCTAGTGGATGACTACCCAGCTAGAAAATGCATGGTGGATCTTTCCAGTTTGATTTTTGTAAACGTTTACCAACACATTTACCAACCTTTTTCCACCAGCAAAAAGCCTTATAGGATATATTCCCATTAGATCCCATTAAATCCCATTAAATCACCATTAAACCACCACCAAAAAACCTTTGTGAGGCAACACCCGCTGCGCCCGAGAATTCTGCCCCAGCTGCACCTACAGAGACACCTGCAGAGGTGCACCGGAGTTTTGTGGCCGCGATCCACCCCTGTTGGTTGATGATTAAAGGGTAAGATTAATTGGGATTATCTTATCCAAGGCAAATATAATCTATATCTAATCCACATCTAATCCATATATCCATATCTAATCCATATCTAATCTAATCCACATCTAATCCATATATCCATATCTAATCCATATCTAATCTAATCCACATATATAATCCACATATAATCCATGAAGTGGGAAATCCATTCTTAAAACCAGCCAGTTTTTGAAGGGACGAATCGTGAAACCCACCCCAAATATCACCCAATCCTGACTTTTTTGGTCATAAAATCCAACCTTTTACCAGTATATCCACTTCATTCCACTTCCATGTTCATGGCCGAGAGTCCCGAAGTGTTGTTGATGAAATCATCATTTTGTTGGTCGTTGAGTCAACTAGCTCATCTACTAATCGGGCGCCCACGGTGGTTCCCAACCGCTGCCAACCTTTATCAGCTGATTCAGCTGGTTTTTTTTCCATATTTTGCCTTGCTGATGGTTTCGCTCTGCAGGCAGATTTCTTTTTTTTATGCTTCAATTTCCAATTTCCAGGAAAAATGGCTGACATGTAGAACCATTAGTAGATGAACATTAGAATGCTTTTCAATCTTTCATGTTTCCATAATTTTCCAACAGTACATGTGTCATATAGTACATAGTGATACAGTAATATACAGTACAAACCCATGGCAAAAGTCATATGGGATTGTAAATGGATATCTTTATACATAATAGTAATAGTAATATCCATATTTTATACAATCCCATACAAGTAATACATATAAATCGTTTCCGTTTTTTTTGCCAACCTGAAATCCATGGCTGAAGCATTTCCCGGTCGATTGTCTGACCTGGTCGTGACATTTCCCGCTTCCAGTCAGAGGATGATCACGCATGATGTATGGATTCTTTTAAACCACCTACAACGTTGGTTGGTCAATTGTAATCCATATATAAACCATATATAATCCATATATAATCCATATATCCATATATAATCCACATATAATCCATTTTATCCTAGTGCCCGCACATCCAAGTTGGTTGGTCAATCCTTTGGAAGACCGATTCACGGGGAAGGTTACTGCGCCAGGTCGCCGAAACGCCTGAGGCCCCAGCAGCCCCAGAGGCGCCAGCGGCTCCGGCGACCGAGGCCGCCCAACTGGGATTCGATTTTTCAATAGCGAACTGTTAAATTACCAGATGGTAATAAACACTTATAGATGGTTAGTTGACTAAGAGACACTTATAGACGGTGATTCGATTTTCATGTATAATTATATAATATTATATATGATTGAAAGTGATGTATAGATGATGTAGATGTATTCCATTTATCTGGGTAAATTTCATCACGACCTCACGTCGCGACCTCACCATAGATGATGGTTAGATTGCGGGGAATTCTCCCAAAATGGCCGAACGATTCTATCAATTCAGGTTTGTGAAATATCGTAATTTACCCAGACTTCACAAAACAGAATCTCCATTGTTGGTGAAACATTGATGCTGAACTATTTTTTGATATTTTTTTATCCCACAATTCATGGACATATTGTGGATGGTTAAGAAATCCTGCACCACCAAAAGGATGATCCTGCACCACCAAAAGGATGGTTGAAACCCTATGAATACGTTTTCAACTGGTGCAGGATTTCTTCCATCCACTGTATCATGGGATATCTATAGTTACTATAGTTCATAGGATATATAACTTATATATATATAACCATCAATTTATATCAATTTAATTGGATTTGATAGGATTTAGTTATATTTAATGAGATTTAATGGGATTTTTCATGGGATAAAGAAGCAGCATAGTGATTATAGTTAATGGATGTTAATAGGATATATCATCAACAAGAATGGTGATAGAACAATAGGGATTTACCAATTGATGTTGCCGACACATTCATTTTTACTGGGACATTAAACATTATCAATGAAATGTAAAGTAAAAAATACCCAATGGGTATATTCATTTACCCCGATATACCCCAAAGTTTTTTTTTTTATCCAACGAGGAAATGCTGCCAGCAACCCATGAAATCATGGTGAGATCAGCGATCTAGTGAGATCAGCAGCGAGACCGGCTTCGGCTTAGTAGGTCTCAAATTTTCGTGGTGTGGGGAAATCACGGAAATGATCTTGATGGACATATTCTGGTGGTTTGGTTGCCATGACTGGATGACATGACTTTCCAGAACCAGTTGGGAATGGAATGGGATAATCATCCCAACTGTTACGAACCCTCCATCATTTTTCAGGTTGGGGTTGGTTGGTCAACCACCAACCAGTGATGAAAAACGAAGATTATTTTCGATGAAATCCCAGCATTTAAATATACCCGGCCTCGTAATTTGTTACATAGCCATTGAAAATGACCATGGAAATAGTGGATTTTCCCATTGAAAACGGTGGATCTTTCCATAGTTATGTAAACGTTTACCAGAGGGTACCTGAATGATTATGATGATTATAATTTTCGAAACATGAATGGACTATTATCATAATCATTATATATATATTATATCGGGGCAAAAAATCACGCTTCAAAATTCTCCAATTTCACAAAATCGCCACGCCAAATTGATTGCTCAATAGTAGATATACCATTTACATATCTTTACTATAGTAGAAACGGATTTTTTTCACGGATCCCCGTTGTGGTCATGATTTATTATAGCCTCTGGTACTTTAACATAGCTATTGAAAATTGCCATAGAAATAATGGATTTTTCCATTAAAAATAGTGATTTTCCATAGCTATGTAAACGTTTACCAGAGGGTAGCAACCGTCATAGGGAACGAAAAGTGGAACACCTGGACAGCGAAAAAAACCGTCCTGGTGGCACACTTTTCACTCGGCATCTGGGGGTATCAACGAATCCCCATTTTTTGAAATCACCATAGTCAGTGCCCATGTAGAAAAATAGACATCGCCATTTCATTGATACACCACTTATATATATATAGAATATATATATATATAGATTTGTAGATTTATTGATATATCATCCACCCAGCTTTGCATTGATCCACCACCGGGCATTGGAGGCTAAGACGGAGACGGAGGCCAATGCTGAGGCGGATGCGGGTTTTTGGAATGGGGATTTTTGGAGGATCCTTCAAAAAGAGGTATGGTAACCATGGATGAATATCGTTGGGCAATATTGTTTTAGGGATTTTTCATGGGGATTATTTTAATTCCAAGATCGTAAAAAAGTTGACCATCAAAGATCTGGGTTTGTTATAGAATATATTTGATGAATGATGGCTGGTTGATGTTTTTTTTTGGATACCAAGACGAATGGGGGAAGATCACGTTATCAACGGGGAACCGAGTTCGATCCAAGTTCGGTAGTTGGGTCAGAACTTCACCAAGTTCCATCATCCCCCAATAGATATGGGTTGGATAAATATGTATGGTAGAATTGATGCATCCCCACATGAAAAAAAACACCAGCCCAAAATATGGTGGTTTAATGGTGGTTTAATGGTGGTTTAATGGGAATATATTCTATCCCAGTAACATCCATTGTATGTATACCCGGCCTGGTAAACGTTTACAAGAATCGAACTGGAAAGATCCACCATTTTATAGCTGGGTAAATCAACTATTTCGACTGGGCCATGGCTTCAATAGCGATATTAATGTATGTTTACCACAGGGTAACTATTAACCAGATTATCCATATATTAACCATAGATTAGCCATAGATTAACAATAGATTATCCATAGATTTTCCATTATCCAGAGATTAACCATAGATTATCCATAGATTAACCATATGTTTACCACAGGGTATCCCATAAGATTTCGCCATGAAATGGTTGGTCTCCCGATTCATAGGTTGAATCCAGCTTGACAGGCCCTTTTTGCCTTTGGTTATCTTATAATAGCTGTAGAAAATGGTAACCGTCTGTAGATGGCTTACCTAAGATGTGTTTGTTTTTTTTGTGAAAAAAAAGTGATTCACCATCAATTTCATCAAGTTGTGGTGCTGTGTCCTCAATATATCCCCATAACTGACCCCTTACCTGACATGATAATACCATCTCCCCATACTGTCCCCGAAATCATATTGTTGATAGCGGTATCCCTCAACCATCCCATGGCTGCACCAGTATATCACCATGATATCAACATTAACCGTCCCAGTTGTTGATGGTTACATATCATCTATAAACCATCTTATACCATTAGATTATGAAACCATCTTACATCGAGGATTTTTGCTATAAACATATTACGAACAATTCTACAAACTATTTATAGTCCCACCTACTACATCATCTACCCTCTGGTTATTTGTTACATAGCCATGGTATAGATGGCCCATAGAAATATATAGATGGTTTACCTATCAAAAATGGGTGGATCTTTCCATAGTTATGTAAACGTTTACGAGAGGGTATATCTTAACCATTAACCATAGATTCTCCATATATTAACCATAGATTAACTATTTATATCTTCAAACTGTCTTCAAATCCCACATCTAAACTGTCCCCGTGCGGTTGCCAGGTGGCAGGATCATCACCTCCTCCAAACGATCCCGTGCCATCCGAAAAGCCAGAGGCGAAACTTGGGATTTTGGTTGGACACAGATTGTTGATGAGCAAAAAATTGGAGTTTTTTTGATGATTTTTGTTTGGCAGCACAAAAATTGAGATTTTGGTAACTTGATATGTTCAGCAGCAAAACTTGCCGGATTTGATGAAGCAGGTCGGAATTCTACAGTCGTCGGGATTTAAACCAGCCAAAAACGAGGATTCTTACGGGTCACTCTGGATGTTGGTCACATGGTTTTTTACGAAAAATCACAGGGTGATAGCAGGAATCGGGAGTTGGTCAAAATAGTGAAGCCAAGCAGTCCTTCATTTCAGATGAAATTCGGTAATTTCCAAGGACTCCAAGCCTGTTCGGTTTTCAGGTGCCAAGGAGTCCGCCCCGCCTCCAAAAATTGGATTCTTTTAGCGTTTTAGTTTCTGTCCAGTTTTTATTTTTCAGCATGTTTTTTAAAGCTGTTTTCAAAGCATACCTTGGAATCTTTAGCGTTTTAAAACTTGTTTAGTTTCCTTAGTTGTTTTGAGCATGCTTTTAGTGTTTGCTAGTTTATTTCAGCATTCTCTGCTGCTCCTGTAAAATTTAAACTGACTTAATCTCATATTATGGGTTTGAGGGCGAGTTGATTTCCAAAAAGAACCACTGTAAATTTCGAATTTGAGGATTTTCAGACGGAGTAACATGGGATTCTTCTAGCATCATTGGAAGCCACTCTCATCCACAAAAGATCGATCATGTCCCCACTTGTGGATGATGAAGGATGATTTCTCAGTTTCTAATGACGTCATTTCTCACAATTATGATGATTTATCATTTCTCATAATTTCTCATAATTTCTCGTAATTTCTCATAAATTATCAATTTATGATTTATGATGATTTCCCATCCAATTATGATAATTTTTGATAAATCCTTCCCCATCCAATCGACCAGTTAGGATGCCCTGAAAACCAACGATTGAACCCCATGGTCCAACTGAGCTTCCAAGACTGGCTTGAAGTAGGCCCAAGGCAAAGGTCATGGAAGTTCCAGTAACTGAACTAATCCATTCTTAATGGGAATACATTCATATTTTACATCTATTATGAATGGGAATCCATTAAATCCATAACATATATATATATATACACATATTAATCCATTAATAATGGGAATTACATATGACTGGTTGGTGGTTTGGAACATGAATGCTATGACTTTCCATTCAGTTGGGAATGTCATCATCCCAACTGACTATTTCATATTTTTCAGAGGGATTGTTTTACCACAAACCAGATAATGTCATATATTACATGCTGGTAAATTAACATAGACTTGGTGATTTTCAGGGTCTATGTTAATTTGCCAGAGGGTACATGACATCTATATAGATCTAATCCATTAACAGCCAGCTATCCCCAGGTATTCCCACGGTGTATTCAGGCGGCAGCTGCAGAGGCCGAGGCCGCACCTGCCGAGGCTGCCGCGGCGCGGATGAGTGGATTCATCAAAAGAAATTTGGGATTGAATGAGGACAATCATGGGGATATGTATATATAGATATACTGTATATATATATGTATGTATAAGCCAAATAATCTGTTGATGAATGGGGACTACATCATGGGAATTTTATGGGATTATGTAATGGGACTTATAATGTATAATTACGTAACTTCAATAGTCTGCAGATTAAGTTTTTTTTTTTTCCGCATTGGGATAGAATGAGTAGAACCATGGGAGTTTATAACTAGAACTTGATGACATCGCAACCACACACTGAATGCTTGGCGTTTTTTTTAACCATAGGAATATGGCTTGATCCAACTGAAGCTGAAAACTGTGCACTGGGGCACTTGGTCAAGGAATATATAGGAATATCCATGGACTATGAAATTTCAGGGGTAATGAGAAGAACCAAGACAAGGGTTCTCAACGTTGCGAGTTTTGATTTTGTGGGTTTCTCTAATAGATTTCAGGGATGTATGGTTTGTGATCCGTGAATTTCCTTGATTTGCTGTCGGTTGAATTTCTCATTGGTTCGTCCACTAAACAGGGGGGATGCACTTTGAACATATCGTACTTTTTTTGGGCAATTTAAGTGAGATCTCCGGAAAAAAAAGAGACATAAGATAAGATAGGACCGCTTTAATTTTTTATCCATTTCTTTTTTGGGGGCAAGAGATCAAATCAAAGACAGTGTCAACCCTGAATCAATAACCCCTGGCTGACTTATTAAATCTGTTTTTAATTACTGACAATACTATTCTATGTGTATATATATATTACATTGCTATAATGGAGACGACTCCTCAAGGGGCGCCTCTAAAAAGTGGCCATTTGCTGAGTGAATTCAGGTGCATGGAATCCGTGAAAGCCAAATCAATGGCCATATGCCGTGGGAAAACCATGGATCTTGACTCAAATCCAACCTGGTTGGTGGTTTGGAACATGACTTTTATTTTTTCATATATTGGGAATAATACTCCCATTTGACTTTCATATTTTTCAGAGGGGTAGGTCAACCACCAACCAGCAACAAACTCTTGGTATTTTGTGATATTGAAGGGTTGCTACTTGTGATCATTCACAAGCCTTTGACATTGCATTTTGTGGTTTTTCAATGAAACAACTGGGATGTACATCAAATTTCTCATCCCTGAAATGCCAGTTTCAACGAAACCTTGCAACCAAATCAGGGGATTTTGAGGGGGTAGCAACCACAGCTGTCATGAGGTGGCTGGATCTTCCCCCGTTGAAGCTGAGAAGAAACCCGAGGTGGTGGCGGTTTCAACCGAGGCCCAAAAAAAAGGGTGGATTCTGCGAAAAAAAGATGTCGTTTTTCATAGGCTTTACTGGCAAAAATGATAACTTGGGTGAAAACTTGGGATTTTCATTGCAATTCCAAGAATTGGTCGTGTTTTTGCCACAAATTGGGAGAGCAACTTGGACGAACAGATACGAAGAGCATGTAGATTTGGAGATTTTCAGCAAAATACGTGTTGAACACGGTTGAAGCATCGCATGGGGATTGAACCAAGCAACCCAGCAACAATTTATACATCACTTCTGACCTTGATATCGTCATGATATCATCATATTGCTGGACATATATGTACCATTACTGTATAAATTGCCAGAAAAATTAGGTAATCAATTATTTTCACATACAGTAAAATTAGATCATCTTCAGAAGTATGTATGTATTGATTTTCCTTACTTCTGATGGTCTTTTGTTCCCTGCCGGTTGATTTATAGAGGGTACCATACTTTCATGAACCATTGTAAAAGGCATGCCAATTTTTTTAAAGGGCATATACCATCTGGTTATTTCACATAGCCATGGAAATTCACCATGCTATTAATAGGTAAACCATCTATTTCTATGGGCCATCTATACCATGGCGAACTGTAACAAATAACCAGAGGCTATGTGGTAAACCCACATAACAAACCATCTCCAATTTCACCAGAAATAGGTGCTATAAACTGCCCCCATTGCCATTGGAGGTGTATGGCAGCCAGGGTAAACATCGGGAAAAAAAATGTCCCCGAAGGACGTCAAATCGGATAGGAGCTGGTTGGTGAATCCAGCATTTCCCAGATTTTTTGGTTACTTCTTCCAAGATGACGCGTCTATCCTCAAACGTGTAAATTCTGAGATATACCAACAAAAAACTTAAAAACCCTTTCTTGGTGCCATCAAAGCAAGTTGATTCCTCCCAGATATCCCATAAAATTCATGGTGAAATCCACGACTTGGCTGCTCTTATGTCTCGTTTTTGTTGGAACATCCCGCATTCTTCCCACGGACGTGAGGTGGCGGAGGGCAGCGCAAGTGCAGAGGAGGCGTCGAAGTGAGACTCGGAGGTGGATGTTATCCATATCAAAATATAGTAATATCCATCATCCACTATATAGTACTATATATAGTATTTAGCTATATAGTACTATATATAGTATTTAGTATATGGTAGTAATTTTAGTAATCTGGTAGTAAATCCATATCATAGAACTATACACCATTGATGATTGTATCAGTTATATGTACATAGATATCCCATGAAACATCTCCATGATATACCCAGTGTTTTGTTTTGTTTCCGAAGAAACATACCCTCTGGTAAACTGTTACATAGCCATGGAAAATCACCATTTTCTAGCTGGGTAAATCCACGAACTAAATCACCATCATCAACCCATGGGGATTCGGTCACGGGAAAATCTCCAGATTTTGATGGTGAAATCCCATCCAAACATGGTAGATCCCCCAGATTTATATGGTGTATATCATATTATATAATATTATATAACATAATATTCATGGTGAATTTCACCATCAAAATATCATATATAATCATATATAATCATATATAACATATAGCCATATAAATTGCTGTTCAAACATGTCCCAAATTCCCACTGTTTAGCCTCAGTCAGAACGTGGCTGCGTCAAATGTTTCGAACGAGTCAAGGTTCAGTTCGCTGGGAATTTTACAGCTTGCCACGATGACACTGGAGGCTATAAACATGGGATACAATGTAATGATATATATATATATACACAATAGGATATAATATAATGGGATAATATAATGGTAAACTCAAGAACAGTCACCAGTTACAATCAGGGTGAAATTGGGTATGCCTCGACTATAGTCCGATTCTACATGCAGTAGATTACCCAATATACATCAATAGACCCTACGTACCCAATATCCATCAATATCCGTACCCTACGTATACCCAATATACCTGGATGTGGTAACCCCACCGGGCAACCCATTCGGAACACGATCGTAAGGATGTTACTCCTCCAACTTGGATGTGCATCCCAGTAAGTGGTTCATAATCCATAACCCCATCCCATATTCCCCATATATAATAGGGGATATTCCATATACAACTGGGCCAAAATGTCCGGTATAGCCCATGCATTTACTAAGTGGGCACTCCCTAGGGAAACCACCGGTCTTCCAGATCTTTTTCTAGAAAAACACAATTTTTTCCTACAGGAATCCCAACGTTTACCAGGTGGCTGGCTCTAGTCCTCCACCTGGCGCGGTGGAGAAGGCACTGAAACCCACTGTTTTTTTTTTCAGGAAAGGTGAAGCCACTTATATAAGCCAAGTTAGTGCTTACATATATATATACACCACTAACATAGCCATTTTTTTTGGTTGGTGGAAGGGGTGTCATTGCTTGGTTATACCCATGATTTGAACAGAGAGAAAACTCAGCAAGTTCCTGGTTGTCGACATGGCGACATGGTAAGAACATGGTATTACACATCTCATCATGCTATAAGTATATGGCAAGATCAAATATATGGTTATATATATATATGAGTTTAATATATTTGCCATATATGGTATTATTCTGGGCAAATAATTTCACGACACGTCACAACCTCACCAATAGATGATGGTTTTTATAGGGAAATCATCCCCAAATGGCAGAACTATTCAAGTTAGTGAAATATTATAATTTACACAGATTGTTTGTTTTGGTTTGCTGATGGTTTTTTTTGTGTGGGGTACACCCGGTATACCTTCCTGTGTCATCAAACATGGATGGCAATTGGAAGTTCCCTATAGATTTCTATCTGGGAAAATCATCGAACTAGATGGAGTAATTTTCCATTGCCATGTTTGATTACCGGAGGCTATAAACATGGGATACAATGTAATGAGAGAGAGATATAATAGAATATATATATACATATTATATATAATATTATTTATATAATATATATTATATATATATTATATAATATATAATATATAATAATATTTATATATATTATATATTATATATATTATATATCATCTTAGTTGCTCGGGCACTCGCGTTGCGAGCACTCGGCACTCACGTGCTGCAACTTACGTGCTGCAACTTATGCCAATGCATTTTTCATGGACAGAAGTACGTCATTGGGTTTTTTTGAGTGAG
>Ga0126342_10012643_pt1 | contig 15037 bp, 15 predicted proteins | sample Cyp1metagenome_FD_92528 | JGI IMG/M metagenome (GOLD analysis project Ga0126342, IMG submission 92528) | Coral microbial communities from Lord Howe Island, Old Settlement Bay, Australia - Cyphastrea 1 metagenome | ecosystem: Host-associated > Invertebrates > Cnidaria > Coral ...
ATATATATATATATATATTTCATCCATATCTAAGTAACTTATCTAAGTAACTAATCTAATCTGCATGTTACAGGACTCAGTTCCTGCCGGATCATATAATGATCCATTCTTGTCTAGTGTGTGTGTGTGTAGGTTTGGACAAATCAAACATAATCAAACTATATATCCAAATGTTGGAGGTGACTGGAGGTTTTTGGCTTGCTTGTTGCTTGCTTTGCCCTTCTGAATTGTTTGGTGTCTCAGGTTTATGGGTGAATTTTATATGATCGCATACAATTTTGGAAAATGGATAGACACAATCCGACTTGGTTTTCTTCTGTGTCCTCCAACTGCAAACATCTGCCATGTGTCTGTCACATAGGTGGCATTTAAAGGAAAAACACCAAAATGGAAATGTGGGTGTCTATTCTGTCTTCATGTTGACTAGTCGCAATCCCTCCTTCAGCCTCTTATATAATATCCCCGCTTTGGTTGATTCAAAACGCCAATTCGATTCATCCAACATATCTATTTTGGAAAAGCTTCCAGTTTTCCCATCGATTTTCCCAAAAAAAACCTCCATTTCCTGGTGATTTCCCAGCCGGACATGTTGATTACCAGATGGAAGTCCCCATGGACCTTAAAACCTCGCCGCGCGGCCGGAGTGATGCCATGCTTGGCCAACACTTTGACGCACGGTGCGCGGGGGTCACCCTCAGACTGCTCCTGACGTCGAAGAGGTGAGTTGGTGCCCAAAAAATTGCATACCCTCTGGTAAACTAACATAACTATGGAAAATCACCATTTTTCATGGGAAAATCCACTATAAATGGCCATTTTCAATAGCTATTTTGACATAACCAGAGGGTAATCTGGGTAAAACAATGCCATAAACCACCTATATCTTGATGGTAAACATACCAAACATACCATCAACATAGTGATTTGGGGGATCGTAAAAATTCTTGTCCCACATTAGTTTACTACTGGGACTTAAAAACCACTTCCTGAACACGTGGTTTCCTATCTGAAATGGGACTTATTCCATTCTACAGCTGCGTCAAAAGTTTGCTACATTTTGCTACTCAGTCTTTAGTTCCCTGAGTCTTAACTCTTGACCCATGCCCATTTGAAATCACCCAGCCAGTCAACCACTGAATCGTCAAGAAAGTAGTGTAAGTGTAAGCAATCAAGGACCATACCTCGCTTGAATGTCAGATTGAAATTGGAAAGTCCAAACCCCGCAAATGTTGATTCAAACAAACATGTCTCATGTTGGTGACCCCCGTGTTCGAGAGTGAGACATCCCATTCATTTTGAAACTAAGCAAGTAATTGCGATTATGATAATATCATTAATATCACGTTTTTTGATGAGATCCCCTTCACTCAACCTGTCGACTGTTGGTTGAACATCAAGTTGAATTCTGATACAAAGAAGAAAAATATCTGCCCCTTGGTCAAAACCATCTGGAACCAACACTGCATTGTTGATAGCTGACAGTAAATCTCACTATATTCAACTTATCCAACTCTACAATATCATCATGACATTGTTGACTGTCATTATATAACTATCCATGTATATCCATCTCGATGCAAGAATCATAGGTAGTTACAAAATAAGTAAAGAAATATACTGGCAACTATCGTTTTTTACCCCCATCCATACCCAGAAAAATCCCAGAAGTATCGTTTATATTCATTTATTTTTTATGTAAATCAGTAGTTCGACCCCATTTACCCCCTTGATGGTTATACCCATTTGTTTCACACCCGCTAAGTTTTGGAGCAAACTCTCTAGCTATACTACCCCACAAATCACTGATAAATAGCATCAAGAACGGCTATAAAGGGTTCAAAAACCATCTCTAAACGGGAAAAAAAAAGGTCAACTTCACCCCCATCCCAGCCGCTGGGGTGCCAGGTGACTTTGATGGTGAATTTCTTCTTCCGACTCTCCAGGCGTATAGCGCTGGGCGTTGCGTCGCCATCGTCCAGGGCAGGGAGCTCAGGGACGACCTCCTCCTGGGAGCGAAAACATTCAACCCAGGGGTCATATCATGTCATATCTATAATGGATGTGTTGTAGTGAAATTATATACATATATATATAATTATATATATATATATATAACTGGAACCCCTTTTTTGAAGCTCCATGACAAACTTGGGGGTGTATCGTGGGCAAAAGATATCATTAGACACACAACAAAATGTTGGGGCGAAAATGTGAACAATGATGAAGAATGAAGGAACACCTTCCGCGTCTTCCTTTGTTCAAAGGTGTCCATTATCATGCATGCCTTAGTCTTGTAACGGTGCCATTCTGCCATTGCACTTTTGAGGTCATAATACCTCACCCATAATATATCATATCCAAGTAACTTATATACCATTATGAATAATATACCATAATATTATGGATTTTGAGGTCATAATACCTCACCCAGTCATGATATCGCCTCTTCAGCTGCTTCCCCGCCCCTGCGATGCAGATCGAAGTTGCGGAAGAGCCTCGGCGGATGTTTTTTGATTGAACTATTGAACCCCCATGGCCCCATGGTTGGTGAATGGTGACTATGGCATTGGGTAAACACCATGGTTTACCAGTTACACTGTATCAATTCTGGTAAAATTTTATGAATGAAGTGGTTTGACATTGTGGGATAGAAAAAACAGTTATTCATTATCATCATCGGGTTTCCAGTTAAAATTAGTCAAATCAGTTACCCTCTGGTAATTTAACATAGCTATTGAAAATGGCCATTTATAGTGGATTTACCCATTAAAAATGGTGATTTTCAATAGCTATGTTGAAAAATCAAAGTGGACACAGCCCTCACATCATCGTCTCAGGCACGGTGGGGGCTCCACAAAGTAGCGCCGGAACTCGTCGTAGGCGATCGAGCCGCTACCGTCCTTGGTGCGTCACATTTTGCTTCGATCCGAAAATGTGTGGATTTATAAATCGAACCACTGACTGGTGCTTAGCAGGGAATGAGGGAATGATCCACAACAACTATTTAATCATCATCCCATTCCCCCATTCCCATCCATTCTCTAAGCACCAGTAAGACCATGGTGTGGATCTCAGAATCGTGATTTTTGCTTCGTGCCATCTCCGCATGTCACGATGGCCCACATGGCCCAAGGCGCCGGGTCCATCAGCCGAATCATCTCCTGCACCTCCGCGTCCGTGGGCTCCGGTTCGCCGCAGAGTCTCGGATTCGATCAGTGGTCACATTCTGGGGGGTGAACTTTGAAAAGGATGGTTTCTGGTAGATGCTCCCTTCAAACCAATGACATTCAGAATATTTTGGATTTGAATGATTTGAATATTTAGCTATGCCAAACTATCATCTCATACCAGCTGAAATCAGGTCCTTTGGTGGTGACTTTGCCAAAATGGGATGATTGAAAGGTGATGATTCATGGTCACCGTGCGAATATTATTATGTGTGGTGTGTATACATACAAAATCTATACTGCATTATACTGCAAAAACATAATATATTATGTGTACTCGAAATTATGCTTTTCAAAAATTGTCCAGACATGTTGAACCGTCCAAATGAATGTTCTCTCCTTTCTGTTTCGAACATGTCTAGAAAATGCCGCCATCAATGCCAGGGTATGGTTGGGGAAACTCAACTTCCAAAGAAACACGGGTTGCTTCTCTGGTGATGAGTTTCTTGCTAAAATCGACATATCCATATTTTCGATCTACTTCGATGAGCTTCAAAAGTCAACCAAAACGATTCAGAAAATTCAGCATTCACCTGGCGACTTTCTATCAGATTCTATCATCCATAACAACTTCTAACCGATAACCCGATGCACCGATGCACCCCCCAACTGCCAACCACTTCGCACCGGGCGACTGCAAGGCCCTTCGGAGATCGGTCGCCCCGATCTCGCCGTGACGGTCCAGGTCGATGATTTCAAAGGCCACCTGGGGAAACCCCGTGGGGATTGCTGGGATGTACCCTCTGGTCATGTCAAAATTAGCTATTGAAAATGGCCATTTATAGTGGATTTTCCCATTGAAAATTGTGATTTTCCATTGTTATGTTAGTTTACCAGAGGGTAACCCATGGGGAAATGGGAAGATCTTGGGTGTTTTTGTTGCTCGGTTACTAACAAGATCTAACAAGTGTTCCACCTCAATCAAGATAATCAAAGGTTTCGGGCTTTCTACTAGTTTGTCACGCAACATAAGTGAAATCCTTGTGCCTCCAAATGCACAGGCACCCAAAAACGACTGGATCGAGTTGCGTTGCTCTACACCTTTACTTTGCACTGGGGTACCAGTTAACGGCATCAAATACACATGCAATCATGTGCATAATGTCTGGTCGTGTCATTTGGTTCTAATCAGTTCAAATTAGTTAAATGAGGCAATGTATGGCAATATGTCAAAACTATTCAAAACTATTGTTTTCCACCCATTATAAAAAACCGCCCCAGCGGCACCTGCAACTCGTCATCGTGGTAAGGTCTGGCTTGCAGCCCTGGGATCTCGAAGGCCTCAAGGGTGGGTGGATCCACAAAGTAGAAGGGTAATATAATCCACAAACAATAGAGAAAATCGGCATCTTCACACAGAAAAATTGGTAAACTCACCTTCTGAGAATGAGATAGGATGTGAGATGATGTAAGTAGCTGAGTAGTTGAACCTGAAAGATTGGATGCGAAATTCGATAGGGGAGCTTTGTTTTTGGGGAGTTGAGAGGTCTTGAAGTTCGACACAGGTGTGTATGTTAGGTGGAGAGTTCCCTCAAAGCCTGAAATGGTGGTGAAATTGGGTATCTTCACCCCCTTCCAGAAGGATCCTTCCCAACATCCTCCCAGATTTGGATGTAGGTAAGTCTTGCAGAACGCCCCCCCCCAAAAAAAAACTATATTTCAATATATGGGGATGGGTCAAAACCCTATCCCCCTGGTGAACATCAAAATAGCTGGTAAATGGATGTTCATCCCATTAAAAATGGTATGTATAAGTATTGATTCATAGCCATATTTCAATATATTTCATAGACATTACAAAACCATTCAAAACCCATGATCTTCTGTAGATTTTCCGGGAAAAGCCATGGTTTTAACCGACAGCAAAAACCACCCCCAGCCCATCTGCCACGGGCGGGCGCCTTTTTGCTGTCCATCTTTTGAGGAGCTCCTTTGACCTGGGAGAAAATTAGGCCAGTTCCAGCCATGATACTTACATCATCCTAAATTTATATATATATATATATATACATATTATATACATACACATATCAGGTGTAAGTCTATGTAGATGTGTATATCTATATATATATATAATATATATATATACATATATTATATATATATTGTATATATATATATATTGTATATATATATTGTATATATATATATATTCACATATTATGTGCTAGGACAGAAACTTACACACCACACGCAGACATCATTCGAAATCTACGGCGCCTTTGAGGCCGAAGAGGGCTTCGTACTGGACGAAGCGGCGCCGCTGCTCGCGGCCGCGCCGCCCACGCCGGCCATCAGCGCTAAGGCCATGGCGCAGGGAACGGAAGCTGGGTGGTTTCGGGTTTCCAGCCACCTGGGGGCCCAAAAAAAAAACTGACTTTGGGATCAATTTTTGGGGAGATTGAGAATGAAACTTACTTGAAAGATCGGTGGGTGGGAGTGTCTTGTGGAAGAATGACACCTGAATCAACCACGCATGGCCACGGAGTGAAGTAGGTCTGTGGGTTGGGGGAAGGGTTGGCTGAAGGCTGAGGAAGGATAGAAGCAGCAGAAAAGGCAGTCCAGGTCAATATGCTGTCTCTTCACCTTACGGTCAAACTTTGAAACAGCGAGAAAACACGAGCGCGGCGAAAGTAAGCCTGTTGTTTATCAATCAGATATAGGTCATAGGGAGGTGCAGTAAGCGCAACCGTGGGGGACTTATGATCACCATGGTTCTTGGCAGGCCAAACGCATGCGTTTGTCACGGCTCCCTTGCGCTGTTGGCACCAGGTTTTTTGACTATTGAAGCCAGTGTGGCTGAAGCACAGTGTCGGCAATTGAAGTAGGGCTACCATCTCAAGATTGATGCTGTGGAAATCCGCTTGCCTGGCTCCTGAAAAAGCAACAACTGAGTTTCCAATACCCCTAGTCTTTTTCCAGGTTTCCACCATTTTTGGGGATCAAACAGATCCCTCTCTTGGGACATGCCCACATGATCGAGCACGGATTCAAAGTCTGCTGTTTTCTCGATTACATCGCGGGCGTTTTGTCGCTTTGCTCAGCAGTTGCGACAGATGAGTACAAAGATTGAATGCATGACGAGTGGTGTTCTCCAAAGATGGCACATCCACTATCGAGACACCACTCTCGTTGTGCGACTTCTATATGCAGACTACATGTTCCGTTGCATGTCAAAAACTATTATCATAGAATTGGATGATGGGAAAATTTACAGGAAAGCCCTATATTTGATGGTAAAAACCATGGTTTCCGGTTAAGATTTTCCCTTAAACCAATCCAATGATATTAAGTAGTGGCCGTGCACCCCAACGAATTGTACGTTAAGATTGCGCGCTGAGATTCCTGGACCATTCGCAGAGTGGGGGACCAACTGCAGGGTCCCTTTGCCCATTGTATGCCCCTGTTCATGCTTGTTTTTCACAGGCAATCCATATTTCATTATATAACCTGGAATAAATAAAACCATTGTGTGTGTGATGTATGTTCAATGTATATATTATACATATATTATACATATATGATCATATATGCCTGTGGAACGTATGCATGTGTATAGATGTGTATATATATACATATATATGTGATTATTGTATATACAATTATATACACATATATATATTATACAATCGTATGTGTGCATATACATATGCATATCATATGTATATAATATATATATGTGTGTGTGTGTATAATATACATATACAATCATATACATGCATCACTTACAGGGCCCAGTCATTTCTCAATTCTCAATGTTTGTGGTGACTTTGTCTCATGAAACGTGTAATCGGCAACAATACATCCAGTCCAGTCGACTGTGGCAACTGCCTTGCGGTGAAACTCTTCCTTGCTCTCCACGTTGGTTCCTGGCGATTCAGATCTGCTCCAGGTCTTCACTGGGTCAATGGTCCAAACCAGCCGTTGTGAACTTCGAAATAGCTGCCAGTGATGTTCATCTCCACATTGGTATTTCACATGGTATTTCATGGTGTAACAATGATGTATGAATTGGATATTGATATGATATTGATCCATATCAATATGGTATGTATAATGATGTATGAATTGGATTGATATGGTATCTATAATGGATATTGATCCATACATATCCATACTCATTTCATGTCTTTCATCTCGTCTCCACTTTGTCTTCGCTCCTCCACTTCACTAAATACGACCAGGAACGATCCGTCGGCAAGGCAATCCGCTGCAGATTTGGCAACGGCGAAGCCAGCGACCACAGGGGTTCTTCGGTGCTTCCCTACCAGATGCCGTAACTTCTAAAGGCTTGAAAAAACCTGGCTGAATTTGAAGAAGATTCACCAACCTGAGAGAAGTTGCAGTAATGTTGGGATGATTCCCCTCACACATCGTCACATCATCTATGGGTGACGTGAATGAGAGAGGTGGATGTAATTAATTCAACTATCAAGGCCAACGTGGGGGGTTCATGCAGCTCAAGTCTCAAGATGGATGTACCTCGTAATCAACTGAACTGTATCCACCGCAATCCCAAATGTTTATTTGATAAACAAAATGATCATGTCTGTTCATTTTCTTGTCTTTCAACCGTTCTTACAGAGGAAAATATCGTATGGTAAATTTCACATGTTGTATCTTATCTCCAGGGTTTTGGCTAAAGATGGCTTCAAATCCTCCCACAAAATCTGGTGATTCCCCAGAACTCCCGGGTTGTTACGTCGCGTTCCTTTAACCTCCGTGGTCGTAAGCTCTTAGAGCCATGCATCTTGCACAGCCAGCGTTCCTGCTTCAGTAAGCACAGATCGTCGACCTGCCAGGATTTTTCATACCCTCCGGTAGTCAAACATGGCTAGCTGTAAAACCCCCTATAATATTCAATAAATTTCATGGATAGCTGGGAAAATCGACTATAAATAGTGGATTTAGTGGATTTTCCAGTTTGATGTTTGATTACTGAAGGGTAGATGTTTCTATTATTGAATATTATTAATTAATACCATGAAATACTATGCCAGTGTGTGTAGGTGACAGTCTCCGAACGGATCGATATGTTGACCTATGAATTTGTGGCTGTTCAGAGCCACTCATTCACCATGATGGGCCAAACAAGATCTCACAAAGCCATTGATGTTGTATTGTATACCCTCTGGTAATTTAACATAGCTATTGAAAATGGCCATAGAAATAGTGGATTTTCCCATTGAAAATGGTGATTTTCCATAGCTATGTTAGTTTACCAGAGGGTATGTGTGTAATCGTGTCTATTGTTGATAATGATTCGTGTCGTCAATGATCATTATCTGGCTTGTCTAAAAATAGGCTAAGCCTAAATCCCATGGTTGATCATCACAAAAACCCTTATTTTGCCTATTAAATCGACATTTTTTTGGTGGAAAAATACTCCATTTTCAGACACACAAATAATCTATCAGATGGTTGATTATATCTTATATATCTCCCATGATATTCCCATTAAATATCCATTAAATCACCATTCATATCCCGAAAAAAAAAACATCACCATCAAACCGCTGCCCAAAATCGGCCCCACCTTTGGACAAATGTCATCCGCGCAAGAGATCCGCCAGCTGCCTTGCCATGTGGTCGGTTCCGGAACCAGCAGAAGGACTGGGGCGCCCTTTGACCGATGGATTTCTGGGGAAAATCAATGGGATTTCGTGGATTTTGAGTGGACTAATGGGATTATTGCACCAAGAAAGATCACTTGTTCCATGGATTCCTTTATGGAAAAATCAGCCGAAACATGTCGAAACCGCGTCTGCTAAACCCCCCAATAGCGGAACAGGGTGCCTGCAGATTTTCGTCTAAGCCACATTTTGGAATATGAAAATCGTGTTTTTCACAGCAGAAATTCCAATTTAGGTGATGAACACAGCCCCAGCTCGCCTTCCAGGGTGTCCCAGCTGTTCAAGGACCTGAGTCCAGAAAGAAATTGAACTCACAAACCCTACCAGCCCTACCAGCCCTACCAGTTATGTCTGAAATCACAATTTTTACCACTTATTAGCAATACATAGCAATACATCCTTTAATGCTCAGCACAAATCACCGTTTTTGATGTGACACATACCCAGTCTATACCCATTCTTGCTGGTAGCCTTCCAAACCACCAGAAAATCCATCGGTCATCCGATCACCCCAAGACTGGCAGCTTCGCGGGTCATATATAGATCATGGAAGTCACGCTGGTAAACATGATCTATGTAGGATTTGACCCATCAAATCCCTCGGCTTTTCTTTGTGGTTTTCAATGGATTGGTTTGAAGGAAAATCTACAGAAAACCAGTGATTTTTTCCCATCGAAGATGGATAAATATGGTGATTTCCTAAAATTTCCCCAGAAACCAATTGAGCTTTAATCACTAATTTAGTAAAATTAGTAAAGTAACTCTTTTTCTTAGTGCTTATAGCCACTATCATGAGTGGTTACCCCTCCCCCACCACAAAAAAAACGGGGCTCATCCGTAACCGGCCATGAGACCTCCAGTGGAGGCGCACGGTGCAGCGGGGCCACATATTCGCGGACGTAGGTGGCCTGGCTGACTGGATGAACGATCAGTGGTTGTATCCATAACCACCATGGATGTATCCAAAACCAGAGGATATGGACAACCACATAGGTTCAACCACTTATGGTTTGTTCATCTTTCAATTCAGAGGATGAACATCCACAACCACCATTAGTCTTGGATATGGTTTGGTCTGAAAATTCAGATGCCCATGGTTCAGAAAATCATGGTCCCATTGATCAATTGTCACATTTTTTGGGTGATATGCATCATGTTCAGACATACCCAGATATAATATTGTTGATTATATATCACAGTGTATTCCCATTAAATCACCACTAAATCATCATTAACATCCCGTTTAAATGTATATCCCTATTATATCCCCATTAATCTATCGGGGTCCCCTATTCTCGGAGAAACCCATGCGGCATCAGCCTGGAGCACCGTGGGACACAGCTCTTCCTGCGCGGCATGCAGAGATCTCTGAGAACCTATGATCGTCCTGGAGTAGATTGAAAAACAATCAACCATGAATTTTCTCAAAAAAAGAAACACTTGATCTATTAGTACATCTACAGTTTCGATGAGAATGTGATCATATGGAATTGGGCAGATGCCAATCGGGTAACCAACGCTAGATTCTAGATTGAAATTCGCTCATATTCTATCCGCTTCTCAATGATTCCAGATGCAAGGATTTGTGCGAAGATTAGATCAACTATAGATGTATATACATACATATATATAACTGTACATACACTGTCAAAATCGCTGCCAGTGTTGCGGAAACAAAATCACTTCACAAATTTGGATATGGTCCCCTTGCAAAAACAGCTACAGTGATATCTTTTTCAAAAACTCATGTTGGGGGGGCCTTGACCCTAAATTGTCCATCTTTCAGCTAACTGCTGCTCTAGCCAACTAAAGGTGGAAATTGAAAAGCAAAAAATAGACCGAAATCAGATGAATGTCTTGCGAGATGTGATTTCATGTGATTTCTTGAGAACCATGTGCAACATTGTGAAACCCCCACAAGCCCCGGACCCTCGGCTGCGCGGCACGCTGCGCATCTGTCAGGGCCCGGAAGGACTGCTCCTCGCGACCCATATCAAAAACACACCCACAGACCCTGGCAGCATCCTCGGAAAAATAACACACCCATGCCAAATCATTTTATGTTTCGCAGCTTCTGTGGCCGACATCAGCTCAAGCAGCATCACCCAAGCGCCCCCTAGGGCCCCTAGGCCTTCTGGCCGCTGAGATGTTTATACCTGGTCTGCGCATCGTAGTCCTGTGGCTTCTTCAGGGATTCTCAAGTGATGGCAATGACGGGGAACATGTTCCGCCCCAAAAATGGCAAGGGGATACAACCAACAAAGATATATATATATATATATAGTTTCATGCCCACGAATACGGGGGTTGACCAACAAGATCAAATGTTTTCAAGATCCAAAGAGGCAAAGCAAGGAGGATTGGATCTGAACCGCTGAAGCGCTGAAGCTGCGCCTTCCAAAAGGATGCTGCGCCCGTAGTGTTGGACATCCAGTGAGGGCCAATGCAAATCCTTAGCCAAGCACTGCTCCACAACGTTGGGAAGGTCTCGAAACCGTTGGGAAACTACTCTTGGGGATACCAACAAAGTCTGGGTGAATCGGATCAATCACATCTACGGACTTAGTGGTGGTTTCAGACCCCTGAAGCCCCCTGAAGAAAAATTTCAGAGAGTGACTGGGATCATCATTCTAGGAAAGGATGGAAATGAAATGGCATAGTCATTACCAATAGCCACTTGCGGATGCACTTGCTAAGCAGTCGGCGAGTAGTTTGCATGGTTCTGCACCCATGTTCTATATGAGATATCAATCTGTGTATGTACAGTATATATATATATTATAAGATATATATATATATACAGCTATATACAGCTTTAAACTTTGATAAACGTTGTATGTGATATATGTGATAGATTTTTCCATAGATATCCCCGTAGTGGGTTTCTCGGAAAACATGCTACAGCCCCCAGGGCCCCCAGGGCTCCGGGCCACGCAGCACCTGCCTTGGCCAGCAAGGGCTGGGCGTTCTGCGCGATGGCCTTGCCGGCTGGATCCGGCTGGATCACTGGAGGGGGGAAGTCTTCAGGAAACCCATGGATTTTTACCATCAAATATAGGGGTTTCCTGTAAATTTTCCCATCATCCAACTCTATGATTATCTCAAAATACACACTGTTGTGCTATAAATTGACCCTGAAGTCAACCAATTCTGCTATTGGAAACCCTCCCAAAAATGGTGATCTTGACCATCGAGAATAAAGAGTTGAATCCTCCAAACATTGGGATTTGTCCAACAGTTCTGGGATATGGATGTGAATTGCAACGTAAATTGAGGAACGTTAACCACGAAGAATGTTGGAGTTCAGCTCTAAAAATAGCAACTGACCCGCTCAAAATCTAACACGTATTTCGCCAGCAAGGATATCGGGCTTACGCTGCAAAGAAGGATCCCACCCATGAAAAATACCAACGGGGAATGGAGCGGAACCAGGCTTACCCTGCGCATTGTCGAATTGGTTGAATTCAAAGCAAAGTCTATCTATCACTTTTGGGCGGAACCCCTCAAGTCATGGCCCAGGTTTACCAAATATGCTCATTGGTTTTGTTTTGCAAAACGTAAAGTCACAGCCCACATGCCCATAAACTCCAAAATTCAGTATCGGTGACTCCAGAAATTGAGGCCACTTAATTATCATGTTCTGGTGGTCAAAAAACAACAACATATGTCCCGCTGTATTCCATGTAATTCTCCCCTGAAATCAATTTTTGTTTATCCTAACCGTATCCCAAAAAATCCAAAAAAATATCTGCCAGATTGGCACCACCCCCAAAAAAAAAAACGATAGAAACTTAGGCAAAAATCATCTATAAATAGATGATTCACATTGATTCACCTATATTATACCTATAATGAGAAAATTCTCATCCCACGCCGCACCTGCAATTCCTCGGGCGACGAGTGCTGCGGCAGGCGGCCCGCCACCTCCGGTGCCTGGAGGCGAAGCCACCACTGGGCGCGTTTGGAGGGGAAAAAAACCATGGGAGTTGTCCGAAATCCGAAAGTTTGGAAAAGTGATGAAAGATTCTGAAAGATCTTGATTTTGGAAGTTGGATTTCCCAGTAGTTTTCACTTTGAGAAAACAAACAACACTTCGGATTTCAGCTGAAAACTTTGGATGTGGAGCCACTGGGTTCATGCTCAGTGTAGTGGTTTCCTGTCTGCGTTCCTTTTTGCATCCATATCTGGGGAAGCAAACACAAACGACCGTGCAAAAAAATGCAACAAGGTATATATAGGAACTTTCCCAACAAATCTATCATGCAAAACAATGGGAAAAGGAAGCATCAAAGTTGGGCTGATCCAGCAATTCCATAGCTCTCAATGGTCCAACTTCCAAAGCAAAACCTCAAAAATCCCAGATCTGTCAACCTGTCCACTCCAAGTTGCTTTGCTAGAATCAAGAGACCCAGCTAAAAAGAAGACCCGACACATCCAAGCCAGAGGAAAAAACAACTTCGCCCCTCCCCCCTCTCTTTTCCCACGAAAAAAAAAGAAGTGGTGTCCTCCCCCTCCCTTTTCCCATGCCATGGCCTTCACTGAGGCCCACGTGGAGTTCTCGGTGTCCAACTGATCTAAGAACCAGGTGACCTCGCAGAACAGCTGGAGCTGGGCTGGGTCCACCTGGTGGTACCAATTTTTGCCGAGTGTGGAGTATGCTGAGCCATTCTCAAAACAAAATGGCTGATGATAAGAAACTAAGAAACCATGCCCAAAACATCCCAAAACAAATTAAGTATGTTAATTTGGGGTTACACCCACTAATCCCACTATAAGATGATGAATCCGAGTGAGTCATGAGCATTGTCTGTTTTTAAAAACAACAATGCGTCCCATAGAATCGATGCGGCAGTGATGTGTTGCCGGGAAAAAAAAGGGTAACATCGCGCAAATGAGGGCACAAGTGCTGTTCCGATTCTAAAGCACGGGGCCTACTTTCGGTGGGTGTGTATGTATTATACGTATACGTATACACAGATACACACAGTAGGGTTTGCGGGCTGTACCATGTGTATAATGTGTATATATAGTATTCGTATACGTACTGCTAATAAGCCAGAACTCAAGGACCAGCAGCGCGCCACCTTGTTGAACCCCCGTTTGGAGTCCACTTGGTTTGATGACTTGCGCTGCTTTTGAGGCTGGATCCATCCCTTGCCAGTGTGCAAAACCCATAATAAACACCAATTGGGTATGGTTTACTCGTGTTTTACTGATGGTAAGTCCTGGTAAGTTTGATGTTTTACGGGTCTGGATGATCCCAAGAATCCACAAAGATCGTTTTTTATTGGGCGGTGCTCTACCGGGCTCCCGGGCCGTGATGTTGATCTTGGGGTCCACCTCATTGGGGTTAGCCGTGGGCCGTGGGGAAACGAACCAGATTATCACCAAGACCTGTAAACCCCGGTGCAGTACGCTGGTGAACATCAGCTAGTGATGTATGTTCGTCTTCTCCAAATACCTTCGAATGGGTTCTGATCCATCCCCATATAATCCATCACATGCAATTTCGAATGCTGGCCAAGTTGGTGTGTTTGGTGGCTAAGCAGCTCATATCACTTCAAATGGGATTGATCGTCAACGCTTTTTGGAGCGGATAGAGACGTACAACCCTTTTTGTCATTGATCTGGCTATGGATCAATAATACCATTTTTCGTGGGATGAACATCCATAAATCCCAGCTATTTTGATGTGAACTACAGGTGTACTATTGGTTTTCACACACTGCCATCTAGGAATCTAGACATATCTAGACCAGTCCTGTCATCTTAGCGGTGACCCGGACTTCTTAAGGCCCCGGCCACTCCCGGAAACTCGGCTAAGCGGTAGGGATGCACCACATGCCAGGTGGTCTCCTCAGTCGGCTCCGTCGTCTCAGTCGGCAGCCCTTGGGGTTGGAGAATTTTGTTCCAAGGATCGGTGGGGAGGACACCAAAATATGTGGTATTTTCTCATGTTTTTTCTCTAGTGAAACACCGAAGTTCTCATATACACACACTAAACCATGGGTGTTTACTTGGTTAAGCGTTTTTTGCTACCATCGAAAAGCCATGATCATTGCTTCACAAAGAGGAGTGTATCAACATGGGGTATCTTCAACCCATGCTTGGGGTTGTGGGAAAATCATAGCATCCATAACTTTCCCAAACTTTCCCAATGCAAACCTGAGAAAACCA
>Ga0126342_10012644_pt1 | contig 15036 bp, 15 predicted proteins | sample Cyp1metagenome_FD_92528 | JGI IMG/M metagenome (GOLD analysis project Ga0126342, IMG submission 92528) | Coral microbial communities from Lord Howe Island, Old Settlement Bay, Australia - Cyphastrea 1 metagenome | ecosystem: Host-associated > Invertebrates > Cnidaria > Coral ...
GTTCCTACCTTTTCGCGCACCTGCATCTTCTTTCTTCTGATCTTGTCTCTTCTGACTCTTCTCACCTCTGCTTTTCAACTGTCCATATTGTCGGAAGTTTCACTTCTAAACTTCCTTCGATAAACTGGTAGTTGCAAGTTTGGTTTCAGCATGTTTCAGGTCCCGTTTGGCATCCAGCCTTGGGGGTGAACGTTTGCACAGGAGCTGTGGCCACAGGAGGTGGCTTCACCAACTTTGCCTCCGGCTCTGGCTCTTCCAAAACCTGATCATGCGAGCTGGGATGAGCTGGGTCAGGCATTGTTAAAATATGTCAAACTGCCGGTGATGCGTGTTCTGTTGGCCATTCTGAGAGTTCTGCCCATCTCCAACCACCCTCTTTGACGTGAGTCTTAGGTATAGTCCTCAGGTCATCTTGAAACTGCAATGCCCATGATGCCCATGGCATGACTGAAACAGCGAGGCCATTGGTCAGCCGACCAAACCGGGAACAGTTCGCTGAGAGTCCAGACTTTCCACCTTCCAGTCTCCACATGCCAGCAGGACCACCACGCTCACCAACTACACGGTAGCGCTCACCCCTTAGAGCAAGCATCTTGTCATTGCATTATCTTGTGCTCTTGTTCTTCAGGAGAAAGGCAAGCTAAAACAGGACGTGTTCTCTGGTGAAGCATTGTGGTCAAGGTCCAATGAAAACAACTGTTGCAAATCACAGTAAGACGTGAAGAGATATTCAGGTTTTTCACACGGGACCCCTCGAGGCAGCAACGATTCAGGATGATTCAGGGACACTCACTTCCATGCGGTACAGCATCCAAAGAAGTCCCAGGCATTCCCTTCTCCACCCTTGCTGGTATGGCACTTCAAGCAGTCATACTTGTTTTTCAGGATCTCCACCACACCCTCCACTCCTGCTTGAAACATATGAAAACACCGGAATAGATTGGTGATTGGGACAAAGCTTCAAGGGGTCGGGCACGCCGTCAGGGATATTGGATGATAACGAAAACGATGAATGACAATGAATGAGGATGAATGGCTTCGTCGTCGATGTTAACAGCTATTTCAACAGTGCTCCCCGACCCTTCAAGGGTATGTCCCACAACCCTCCAAGAAATGAATGGCACGAAGTTCTGAACGCTTCAAACGGAACATGGATAGAAGCTGTCGCCTTCTTGACCAGAACAAAATCATTAAGTTGTGAGTAGTAGTTTATATTAGTTTATGTACATCATCAAACGAAAATATCTGTTGGAATGCCAGGTTGCCAAATCCGAATCAGAATGCCCCTCATTCGTTGGAGGGTGCAACTCGTTTTCTAGATCACAATCCGTCTCAAATTGGTTTGCCGATATGTTTGTTGGTTAAACATGGTGAAACCATATCTTCACTTTTTTGGCAAATGGTCCAGTCATTGTGCTTACAGAATAAAGTCAAGCAAGAGGGGATTGCATGGATTGATAGCGTTACCACGAGTACCCAGTACAGAATGATTCCCCGCGTCTCTATTCCATTCTATTAATATCTATCAATATTAATATCTATAATATTGATATCTATAATATTAATATCTATAATATTAATGTCTAGATTAATCAACATACTATTCCTAGTTTTTAGGCCCAACAAAGGCTCTCACTAGAATGCCGTGCACACAGCATCTCTTCCCATCTTCTCCTTTGACCTTGCCGACAAGTGTTGACTTGTCTTCTTCGAGCACGTGCTGAACCTGGAAGACTCCCACCACAACAGAGGTAAACCTTTGGTCCTTGGATTTCCTGTCCATTGGTCCTAGCTTCATCTGGCCAAAATATCGGCTAGCGAAGGATCCAAAGTGGAAAGCATTGATGCATGCAGGCTTTCAAAACTATACTAGATATATTAGCCACTCAACACACGTGCATCGGATGAAATCTTCTGCAAGCAAGCACTGCGGTTGGAATTGAGAAAGCGATCACGAAGGACAGCATGACAGCATCATGTTTCACAAAAACTCACGTGCTCAGAGATGTTTGAGCGCGTTGAATCCTTTTGTGAACCTGTCTTAGAAATTGACTTACATTTCACTGAGACCAAGGCTCCAAAACCACCAGTACGCCTTTGCGTATCCGGAACCTGGCAGGTTGTCACATGCGCGCTGCACTGCCAGCTTTGAAAGCAGGAGATCTCATTGAAGTTCATTGAGCCAGTAAATCAAATGTAAATCAACAGTAAATTTATGGCGAAACTGCGCCGTTTCAATTAGCGCAGGCTGCCACTGCCACGGCTACACTCCCAACGAATCCGAAAAACATTGAACTCTCAATATCAGTCCGAGACGGCTTGACTTGGTTGTGGGGGCCAAATGGCCCAGCACATACTTGCAAAACATAGATGTAAAATGATAGAAATTTTACTATATAAACTAACTAATCTAAAATATATGTAATGGAATCCATTGCAGCACCATACAATGTCAGCACAATACAATGTACTCGGTATGCACACACACACACACCTGCTCAGACTTGTCTTATCGAATTTTGCTGTGGAATGCATCTGTCGTGCACAAACACTTCAGTTATACTGTTACACCTGGCAGGAGGGCTTGGTGTCGAGTGAAAGGAAAAAAATCGTCGCCACCTTGAAGAATAGAATAAAATCCTTCGTCGCCACCTTGAACAATAGAATAAAATCAATAAGCCAGGAAGAATCCCACAATATAAGATAATATAAGCAGAAAAATGAAATGGACAAGAGGTCTCAGATTGCGCCAACTGTGGAGAAAGATAAATGAGAAGTCACCTTCAACCGTTCATGTGCTTAAGGGATTCTCGTTGACAAACGGCATGGTGGTTCTTGGGTTACATCCCATCACGATTCAAAAATTGCAGGCACGTTTGCACAGCAACTTGGATGGGTCTTCGTTGGCCCATGCCATCCAAGTGCCCATGGACCCCCTGCTTGAAGAAAATACCATGAGAAATATTTTGGGAATACTGAAGCGAAAAAAGGCTGAAGGAGAATCTTGCATAAAGAAATTGTGATGAATCAACTCAGGCGACATCACACCGAAGGAGCTTCCAATTGAAATTCACAGGTACAAGTTTTACATCTATTGGGATGGCTCACATCGCAGCCGACCACGCGATTGAAGAAAGCCTGGCAGCTTGAAGCGGCAAAGCGAGCAAAGCTTAAGGCGACCAAGTGACCATCAAGCTACGTTGCTATTCATCATGACCCCAATGAAGCAGGAAAGACGAAACTGGATGAAACTGAATGAATTAATTGGATGAAACTCTAGTTGCCTCACAATGCGGCAGATGGTTACAAAAAAAACAAACAAACACTTCAGGCAAAACAGCTTTGTTTCACTTTTTGAACAGTTTGCAGCGTACAGGATGACATAGTAGATGTCCAAGGATCCAAGCAATTTCACTCGCTCAACTGGCATGGGCTGCCTGAACTGTGTCTGCAAGTTCTGGTTTGAAGAGGGGCTTTGCAGCCGCCTGACATGCTGCAACGAGTGTCTCATGTTTCAGAGCGACTTCGTGACCCATCCTCCACCACACATACTTGATCATATTTGACTAATCTTGCTGATTGCATCTCAATACATGGCACTGGACTATGTCTTTCAAAACAGTTGAGATTCCTAGGGCCTACTGTGCTTCATCAGCCCCCCTGACCTTGGCTTCCGCAAATGAGTTGGCTTGCCTGGCATCTGTAGCTTAGGCTGTAACACTAGGCAAGGGGCAACACGACGTGAGAACCAAAGCGGCGGGAACGTGGCAGGGCGGCTCCCGCCGTCGTGCAAACATAACAGAAACAGTGCTTGCAAGCTCCCGGCTCCTGCCAGGTGCAAATTCGAGCATGATCAGATATGATTAGGCCCAACATAGGCCCAACAAGAATATACAAGAATAACAAAACTGTTCCTGTGTTTCGTTTCAAGACCAACGAGCATGCTGACTTATCAATAATTACATTGAGTATCTGTACATATCTGTACTGTCCTCTTCGCACGTGTTTGAATGACATGCACAGGATCCTTGGTTGACACAGTTGACACACACACACAAACACAATTGAATTCGTGATCATTCCGTGATAGCCTTTGCATGCTGTAGAAATCAAAGGCAGTGGCGAGTATTGAGCTGCTTTGCGTATTTTGCTTTGTATGAACTGTCTCATGAGTTGTATGAATTCGGACTGAATTACAGGTTGTCCATTCAGGAAATGTTTCAGCATTGTCGGTTGAAAATCACCTACCAGTATGCCTGGCGTTCAGTAACTGACTCAGTAGGCCAGTTCTATGTATGATGCCAAACCCGTTGAATTTTGAATGAGCACCAAGCTATACAGCCCCTGCGCTGTCAAAATTGCCAAGAATCCATATTTTCACTGGCAGGCCCCTCAGAGATGATGCGCCACTGGTCCTAGGACTGGAAAGCAACCACCACGTCAAAAATTTGCAATAAAATGCTGGAACCGGAAAGAATATGAAAGGCATTGAAAGACTACTATTGACTATTGCATACTATTGCCATCTATTGACTGTGCGACACAGCAATGTCATTGCACATTACTTGCTCGAGCAAGGAATCAACTCGCAATGGGACACCATACAAGTAGGATCCATAGGACAGTGGAGTAGGTGGCCCAGGTGGCCACACTGCTGGGCCGAACATATCCAAGTGCTTGGCGCCTTCCTGCAAAATCTGCCAATGCCAACCATATCAATTCAACCTGCATGGCCTTGGGATGCCTTGGGCCCTCAAGATGCCACATACGTGCCAGAATGTACAGCAAACAGATGGAAACAGCACACATAGCATATCCAATGCAGTCATACAAGTCATGACATGTCATGACAATATCTTTCTCATTACTAATCTATAAACAAAAATCAAGAAATACAATATAATACTGTAAGAATCGGTAAGCGAGGCCAAAAAGCACGGGGAAACTGCTCCCACCTCGCCAAGGTAGGACCTGTTTGCTTTGACCCAGTCATTGACCTGCGACAACTGCGCAGGGCGGGCTGCCAGCCATAGATTCTTGCGACGTCTTTTGCGACATGTCTTGACCTGAAAATGTCATGGTACCAAAGTGCTCTGAAAGGGTTTTGTTTTGTTTTGTCGACCGCAGCCTGCTACCACAACCGAAGCCATTAACTTGTGAAACTAGCGTTGCAACATATTCCAAATAGATCCCTTGCAGACTGTGCACTTGTGCATTATGCACCCGCACCTGCGTGAAAACAGACCAGCAACTCCCAATAGGCGCTGCTCGTATGCAGTTCTAGTCATGGAATGCAATTGTGCACGTGGGCAGTGGGGTGCCAGTTCTGACCATTGTTCTCAATGGATTTCAATCATATCATCGCCTAGGAGTGCAATGGCAGTGCCTCCACACTTTTTGCATTCCAGTTATTGTCCAACCCGGCCTAAGCCGTTTCCTGTTGGACTCGCGGACCAAAATTCATGTGGCACTAGATGTAATTGGTGACAATAGATGACAATAGGTGTTTTCAGCTCAACTGGGACAAAACTGCTTTGCTAAAATACTGATTGCAGGCCCTGGTCACAAATAAATCTGTGGCCGCGGTTCCCAGGCACCCAGCAGGCTGGCTTTATGCGAGCTTGGAACCCTACAAGCCTTTTCAAGAAGTTCGTACTCGTTGTCAGTGAAGACCTTGTGCTCGCTAGCGCTGGCATGCACTCAGCCATTGGTCTCTAGTTTTACATTCAGCAAGGGCCACTATAACAGTACTAGATCAGCACACATCAGTTACTACTGGTAGTTGCTAGTTGCCAGGCTGCGAACCGCAATGTTTCCGTCTTCCTCTGAAATGGCTGTTTGATGCTGTTTGCAGTGTAAAATTGCTGATATGCAATAGGAGGCAATTGTACGAATCTACGGCTCGCAAAGCACTGAATTGTGTCTCTTGCAGGCCGAGGATTTAGCAAAGCCAGCCGCTGCTCCAACAAGTCCAAAGAGAAGGAGCAAAGCCATGGCCAGCCTCCAAGACTTGCCTTCTCCTAGGGGGGATAAATGGCTGCTGACTGCAATAAACTCCCTTTGGACGCTTGGGATTCTGTATCTACTTCAACCCTTTTGAATCTGCGACTTGATGGTAGTGGCTGAAAGGCTTCAGTCCAAATTGGGCCGTTATCCCGGTATCTGACATCCTTGCTCGATTTCACAATGGCCCTTTAAAGGGAAGAAGAGCATAGGAAAACGTAGCCTCAAAGGTTGGAGCATGTTGGACCACGACCACTGCTTGAAGCCAGGCCGCGTCCAAGTAACAGCAGGCCAACCAACCCAGGAGCCATGGCAGTGAAAACGAGCAAGCACAAAGCACCATCCAGCACGTTCACCAGACCTGCCGAAATGTCTACTCTGATGAGCATTTTAAGACTGGCAGAAAATAGCTACTTATCTCATCAATCTCACAGGAGTGGCTAACTTGGAGAGTGGGCCGAAAGCATGGGGCATGTCCCAGGAAAAGTCAATGTAATCATCTTCTTTCAAAAAAAAACACTTGTCACTTGCATCACTTGAGTGCCGAGCCCAGTGATTTCACCTTCAGCGCAGGAACGAACGAGGCGGCCACAAAAAAGACCGTCAGGCCTGCAACCTGCAACATCTGCAACATGTTTCAGCAACTTGCTCCTTGTATCCCCTTGTATCCCCTTGTTCATCTTGTTCCAGTATGTTCCAGTGGCATGACCGGTCAGTTATGACAAAGTGCAACTCAACACAACTGCCCAGGGTGACTCAGGGTGACCAGATGAAATTTGTCGCTTCCACGGAACTGCCAAAGACTTCTTGCGTGCAGCACCCGGCCCGGCACCAAAGCGCTCCAACGGAAGGTTTTTCACTGGCGCTGTCCTCAAGTACGTCCGAGATGGCAACTACATGTAACATCATGTAACTACTACCTCCCTTTGGCACTGAAATTGTAATCTGCAGAGTTGACTTCTGAAATGTTTTGATCGTTGTGAAGATGTTTGAAGTTTGTATGGCACCAGTCCAAACAGCCAAATTGTCAAATGGCACGCTGAAGCGCTGCCGGTCCTCTGTTTCCCTCAACACCACCAAGCGACAAAGGAGCTGGGTATGAGCCCACTCCCAAGTGACAACTGCAAACAAGCATCATTGCGATCATCATGACAGGATAAACAGCAGCCAACACAATGATCATTCCGGCTTGTACCACCTTGGCTTTCGGCACGCTTCTTGTTAATGTCAGCAGCTGGAAGCACTCCATGTTCATCCATGTTCATCCATTCATCCATGTGCATCCATGTTCCAAAATGCCGGGCCAATGCTGGGCCAATGCCGCAAGGCCAATGCCGCAAGGCCACATTCATAGCGGTATTGTGTGGCAACGACACTAATAAATTGCTGTTCACCTAAGGCGTCCATTGCACGGAGTGGAGAGCTTCGTCACGTTTGTCAGACAAGCATGAACCATAGGGCAGCCCTTCCGATGGTGGGATTATCTGAAAAACTCAGGTGAAAACTTGTGGAAAAAAACACGTCCGTAAAATCTCATGGAAATTGCCATGGCGCATGAGCATACACTGATGGACACGTAAACTGGGCAGCTGATCCGCGACAATGATTGACATATTTTCATACAAGCTAGTATCTTAATTATTGGTTTTGTCATTTTGTTATGTTTTGTTATGTTTGGTTATCCTTCGGCCACCTCTACATGTTGCAGGTTTTAGGGTATCATTTGGGATCCTTTCGCAAAAAATAAACAGGGGTAATGATTGCCTCTTTTTGTCCTGTTCTGTATTCAGGTTTTGGCATCTGAGGGGCATGTCCAACTTGAAGGCAAGAGGTACAAAGGTTGTTGCGCTGTCAAATCGTTCTTTAAACAAGTCTGGTGCCCTCCCCTTTCCACTACAAGGTTTCATGTGCTTGAGTACCAGCCCTTGCGAGCCAAGAGGCAGTTGGCCCAAAAGCAACATATCCAGCAACAGAAAGGAAAATAAAAAGCACTGCCAGAGTAGAAAAGGCCATCAGCAGAATCCTGAACAAGCAATTGAAAATCAGGCATTGTTAGACGGCATTGCTTGCAATATCTTGCAATGCTTCATCTATCGGTCCATGTGTTGTCCACAATGCAAAAAACAAACTGAAAGGTTGGATCTGCAACCACGAGGCACCCGTGCCTGCCGAATTTGTCGGGTGATCGATTCTCGAGTTCCTTGTACATCGGCAATACGCACATCCTTGGTCCCTCCCGCTGTCAGGTTTGCCTATGCAGCGTCCACCAAGCTGTTGATACAGTAGTCTTCATTACATTTGCAGCACTGTGGCTCACTCTCAAAGCCTAGTTGCTGTATGATAACGCTCTGCATCATGGTGCTGGCCATGGTCACTGAACCCTGCAATTTGCCCATGGGCCCATGGGAAGCAAACTTGCGACGGAGGTTAAATCTTATCTCAAGCTGTGATTGTGAATTGCAGCTGCAAGATCTGATACCGTTAATTTCTATTAGCCAACCCCTGCAAGCAACACATGGCCCTGTTGTGTATGGGGCGGAATGCCGGCCTTGGCCAATCCAAATTCACAGATGCTGTGCGGCAGGTTATCCCTGTCAAGTCTAAGTCTGTCGAAGAACTCCACACCTACCAAAATCATCAAGTACCTCAGCACCGTGCTTTAACATGCAATGCTTCAAGATACACAATGTATATGACAGGTGACGGCAATGACACATTTGTACTGCCATGTGCTGACAGCAACATCATTTTCTGTGTCCTTGTGTGCTGCTTTTGGTCTCTTTCCATGCAAGAAATAAACACTGACTTCCAATGACGACAATTCTGCAGGGTTGCAAGTTCACAATGATTGCAGCACCGGAGGAAAAAGATAAGTATTTCTGATCGAGAAAGCCTCAGCTGCTTCTCTTAGTGCAGGCCAGTGGATCAGCGTGCATTGTGGTTCTGTGATATGGCCACTGTAAGATGATCCATTAGAAGTAAAAGGAATTGAATGACAGAAATGCAAATGATTCAAGTTGGCCCCTTTGCCATAAAACAGAATTCTGAAAACATGGGGTGTCTAAAACGTACCCATGAGGAAACCATAATTATGGATGTTTTAACTGCGACAGAATGAGAAATGAGAAACTTGACTGTTTGGACATTTCGGCAGAAAACTCATGTCCGACAGAATTATTATGGAAATGTCGACCCCAAACTGTTGCAGGCAGCACCTGCGGCAATTTCTCATTTAGACCATTTCCGTGATTCTGTCGGTAACAATAATATCGAGCGACTCTCCAGCACAGTTGTTCCCCTATGCTCGGTTCCACTCGCTTAAGCCGACATTTTCACTCACATAAGCCGTCAATGTTGTATAGGTATTGTAATGTACTGTACACACATAATATATATATATATATAATTATGTATAATACATATTTAGATACTCTTACCCACTGGGTACACATCTTTAGGTTTGAACTTTGGACTTTTACATACTTTAACGATCTTTAACGCACTTTTACGACAAGGGGGACTGGATACAGGACTTGGGCACTGAGTAAATCCTTGCAACAAGCCTGAGCATTTCATCTTCCACGAAGGCGAATGGAAGTAAGAAAGAAGGCGTAAGTAAGGGCCTGAACCTATGCTCCCCTCCTTGGGTCATATCCTGGATCCGACGAACTTCCCGTGTCTGGAAACATCTCAGCACATCAGGTATACAGTGTGGGGCGGGATCAATGCGGCTGAAGGGCAAAGTGGAAGGACAATCAGGCAAGCTGCGCCGGCAAGGGCCCATCCTCCAGCGAAATTTCAAGCACACAGAGTAAGAGCTTTTGGACGCCTTTGGCATGTTGGCTGAAATCCCAATGCAGCTGTTCATGCACTACACTTGAGCCCAGACTCGCTGCTCGAAAAAGGTCCCTTGGATAAAGGGCTGTGCAGAGTCGCAAATGCCAATGATATAGCTAAGCAAGCTCCCATACAGCACGATCCAGACCATCAGGTTCACAAACGTCCTGGATATTGCTGACCGAAACACGCTTGCCACATCAGTTCCATGTACCCGGAAAGATTTTCACCCTATTGAAATAGCACATGGAGCTGATCTTGGAACATAGCATGCCTGTCCATTCCCTGTCAAAGCCGGTCGCACTCTCCTCTTTCCTACTATCCAAATGGATCCACATGGATCCAAATGGATCCAAATGGATCCAGATGGACCCAAATGGATCCAAATGGATCCAAAATATTCCAAAATGATGCCAAAGACACGCACGCGGAACAAACCAATGTTTCCTGTACCAAATCTTTCATTGATTGAATTTGATTGACTGTTATTCCCTGCAGCTTCCTATGAATTTCAATATGTTGCTTGCCAAGTGTCTGCATGCCTGGACCAAGTCTGCCAGGGAGCTTACCCAGTAAGGCACCCAAGTCAAAAACCTGGTACCTGCACAATAGCGTCAATAGCGCAAAGAAACGAAACAGGACAGCGATTTACTCGCCCAGGCCTTTCGGATGCATGAACCAGAATCATGATTGTCCATAAGTTCCTCAGGTTTTGACATATATGATGACATCTGGCGAGCCCCCAGCTCTCACAGTTGCCAAGTATTTAATACGCTTGTTCTGACGCTTGTTGACGTGCAAAGCAGCCCAGGTTCACACCAATGACAAGCCTCAATGGCAGCTCAAAGCCATTTCAGGCATATTCAAAAATCGCTAGAAATCAGCAAAACATGCAAAAGCCTTTGGGATTTGTAAAACAAAGCCACGTTGCAGGCTTGCAAGGCACCAATATGCACCAATATGCACCAATATGCACCAATGCAATCATGAACATTGCTGGTGCCACATGGTGCCACAACCCCGACGAGCAACACTATGATGACTGCACCAACCAGTATGGATGCTCCGGCCATGGCCCAGGGAAGACTCAACATGCCAGTGCCCAAGCCTGACAAAGGGAGAGCAAACCACGCAAAATGCATTGAAAAATATTGAAACCGCTTTCAGTCTGAGCAATGATACGGTAGTGGTTTCTTCGTAGATCAGTCTAACATGACCAAATTGATCCGTGCAAACAACAGTTCTGCCAGATTCTGCAAGCATGCTTTCCCTATCTTTCCCATGGACAGTGTTAAAATGACGCCTCCGACAATCAAGTTCAGCAACATCTGCGGAGCCTTGACCTTGGTGCTGGGGAGGGGCAAGGCTGGTATAACATTGGATACAAAATAAGACAAACAATGATGACATTTGGTGACTTGAAGATGATGATGAAATAGTTGGAAGCTACTACACATTGTGCAACAACTATGGTTTCAAGAACCATTCTGCGCATGATGTTTGTAATTGTGCAAGTCTAAGCGACTGTAGCATCTTCACTGACATGCGGAGGTTCCACAGAGAAACTTCCAGAGGAGTGGGCCTCTGTTCAGCTCTGAATTGTTCTCAACATCCAAGATGATATTAGCAATGAACCAGTACTGTAATCATTCTTGCTCCCACCTTGCGATTTAATTAAGTGGATGCAAAATGACGCAAGCTCATAAATGTTCATAAATGTTCATATATCATACAGTGGTATTGTCAACGTATACATAATATGCACATATATGCACCATGTCAATTATACTATATTTGTTCAACCCCACCAAAAAATAAAAAGTTCAAAGGGTGGCCCAAGGCACCACACTGGCTGCTGGCGGGACCAGTTCGGCACACTGAGCTTCAGATTTTTCCATTGTTCAACAGCAAGGATTGGAAAGGGAGTATGGCCACTTTAATGGCCACTACAACTCCCAACGTTGCTGAGCATTTCCCAGCTTAATCTTGAATTTTCAGCAGCTACGGCAATCAGATTTGGTGTACGGAGCCAGCTGGATCTTTGCAAACGAAAACATCTGTTGCACACCCCCGCACATACCAGACAATCTCAATGGATCTCAATGGATCTGGATGGTCTATGATGGTCTATGCTGATCTTGTCTTAACATGAGGTGAATAAAATTTCAAACGCACAAGTTTGTGAGTCCAATGGTTTCGACTCGACTGGCGCAAAATGGCCCCAGTGTGCCTCATACTCTGCAGCTTCCTTTGCTACAAACTCCCCACCTGGCATGGCCAACCGTCTCAAAGCATCCCGCTTCACAAATTAAAGCTATCTGGCTATCTGCAAACAAAAATTGTGCATTCTTGTGCCCCACGGATAGAACCACGTTTTCTCCGCATGTGTGTGCACATTGTGTGGACAAAGGAGCCATTGTTTTTTTACGTTTTTGTCAAGTTTCGTGCATGCATTGAACAACTAGTAGATGTATGTAGATGTACTGTAATGAGCTTTGCACAGCTGTCAACATTTCTCTCACTGGTTTTGTGGCACCTTTGCGATCGGCAATCTCCTTTTCGCGCTCTTTATTGATTGAGACCTCAGTTTCACCAGGGGGCAACTTGAAACAAACCATAATACAGCACCTCTCTGATTCCAGGTGCCCTTCTTGAGATGCCAACTCTGAATTTGAACATCTCCATGGGTTCACGGAAAATGTTGAGAGGTCCAGAGTTCCTTAGCGATCGAAAGTCACGCAGGGGCATGACGGAACAGTCATTACTTCCCACCATGCCTTCGCCATGCCTTCGCTACAGCAACCGCAAATGCACAGCCCATCACTTAATTCATCTTAATTCCAATCGAGCATGTTGATCATGTTGTATCGTAGTGTCACAGTAGCCAGAGCAGTCCAAACGATTTCTTGTCTCTCTTTGTATTGTCACAAGGTGTCACAGGTATGGCTCTTGATGGTTCTTGATTTGTGACACCTTTGCCGTGGACCCCAAAAAAGAAACTGGGCTGCGAGCAGTACTCGACGCTGATCCTCTGCACCCATGTTTGTGAAGAGCTCGCGGGCCTGGAAGCAGCCATGAATCAGGCCATGAACAGGAACATCGATGCCTTCAAAATAGTGTATATAGCGACGTGTACTGGCTGATCATGTCTCATCATGTCTTATTAGGGTCAGGAATGTCCATCACGTTTTGTGATTCAGAATATTTCAGATCTATATATTCAGGGAAGGGTTGAGTCCAGCAAGCTGCTTCACCGACCTGCATCCATCAGAGTCACTATGGAATCATATGGAATCCATTGGAATCGAAAATAATGTGTGTGAACAAGTTCGGATTATTTCGCTGGCCGCTCCCAAGTCGTTGTTCCGGCTGGATCTTCAATTCGCCAGTAATAGGGCTGCCCGGTATTGGGGTCAATTGTGGATTGCCAACCGCGTGGCAGTTCACTGGCAGCTGAAACTGGCAGTGTTGATTCCGACTTTGTGCTTCCCTCCCGATTCTGGAATGATTCGAACGCGGTTAGGCTGCTTGGGGAATAGCTTTCCCAGGCAGTCTGTAGCTGGGCATCTTTTTGACGTGCCCTCCACGAAGAAATTGCTCGCTTCAAGAAAGGCACCGCTTGAGCTCTTGGTGAATCTGGGTCACAGCCATTCTCACGCATGTCTTGCAACACCCAGTCTGCCGCGTCAAGGTCATCGTTCAGAATAGCTGTGCGAAGCAGAATGCCCCAAGCCTCTTCAGGCAGTGCATCAGGAAGGTCATGCCTCATTTGCGCAAAGACCTTGCGCTGTTCCTGAAAATCCATGTGGCACCTCATGAGTGCATGCCAGTCTGGCCTGGCAGGCCTCCATCCTTCTGCGCGGAGATCCTGAAACACTTTCAGAGCTGCTTCCCAGTCAGAACCGCACGCAACAATCAGGCAATTGTAGTGATTTCTTTGCGGCGTGCCCTTGCCACTGCTCCGATATTCCTTCAACAGCTCCTCCACCTTCAGTCGCTGTTTTGCTCGAGCACAGGCACTCATTGGAAGAAGGTAGGCCACAGCCCAGTTTGAACCATCATGAAGTGTGGAATCTGCCTTCAAACTCCCCAAGGAGCTTAACGCTTCACTCCAATTATGACTGGTAGCGCAGCTAGTCATGATGTGACAGTATGTAATTGCATTTCGAGGCACTGCTTCGGCATCCATATCTCCAAGAACTCTATCAAATTCCTCCAAATGCTGCAGCCGTGCCAGCATCAACAGCATGAAATTATACGCAGGAGTGTCTTTCACCGGGAGCCGCTGAAAGACTTGCTTTGCCTCCTGGTAACGCAAGGCCTTGCACAAACAATGCAAAACACTTCGAAAAACTGGCTGCCACTCCTCGCCAGCATTTTCTGGCAGCGCCTGATAGATTTCAAGAGCCCTCTCCCAGTCCAGGGATTTCTTGCACTTCACCAATTTCCGAATCATTTCTTGTTGTTCCTCTGTCAGCACGGCTGTGTTCCAGTCTCGGTCCTTGACTTGGTATCTTCGATCATATGCCCGTCCATGCCTATCCGTTAAGCCTGTTGTGTTCCGGTACAGTCTGTCTTGCTCTGCCATTGGCAGCGATTGAACCCTCTCATGTTTGATGCCATTGAAGGGCTGGTTGAGACTTTCTGTCTCGACGGAAGTGGAAAGCCTCTTGTGATGGGTAGGAAGCACAGCCCAAACTTTCAAAATCACGGACAAGTGTGTTTCAAATCGTGCTTTGACGACGGGAGACTTTGATTGCAGCATAACACAACACTACAGAACACAACATAATACTACATGATACTATATATATATATTATATGTGTGTGTGATGCTACATAGCTACATAATACCACATATAATGCTACATAATGCTACATAATGCTACATAATGCTACATGATACTACATGATACTACATGATACTACATGATACTACATGATTCATGATACTACAAAATTACTGGTTCTGGCACACAATGCTTGTGCCGAAACAGCAAAAACATGCAAAAACAATCACACTTCAAATATTCAGCAGCAATTGTCGTTCGTACAAATGAACTTTATATACAGTAAATTTACTTCGAGCAAGTGAATCAACCCAAAGGCAATCATCATCCCTTCGCAAACACGTGCATTTTTGTTCACTTGTTTACTGCCTGCCTGGGTGTTCAGCATCTCGCTGTTCAAGCGGAA
>Ga0126342_10012645_pt1 | contig 15035 bp, 13 predicted proteins | sample Cyp1metagenome_FD_92528 | JGI IMG/M metagenome (GOLD analysis project Ga0126342, IMG submission 92528) | Coral microbial communities from Lord Howe Island, Old Settlement Bay, Australia - Cyphastrea 1 metagenome | ecosystem: Host-associated > Invertebrates > Cnidaria > Coral ...
AAATATGTTTAAATATGTTTAAATGCCTTTCCATTCTTAGAATTTTCTGTGCCCAACACCTCCGGCGGCTTATGGTGGGTGGTTCGATTTTTCTTCAACGCTTTCAGCGTGAAAGTGGCCTTTGCCGGGGCGGGTGATTAAGGGTCCATCTAAGGGATGGTTGGATGGTTCGGGATCCCGTTTGAAGACATCAAACGCTGAACTCCTTCGACTGTCGGGTTGAAGAAAAATTACCAAGGTGCAACTCCGGCTGTTCCAGCAACAACTTTGCTCCGCACTTGGAGTGTGCTCGGGACTCCGGAGTGTGCAGTAGGGTCTAGTTAGGGTCGTTCTGATGATGTTCCCGAAATCATTGACAGAGATGCCAGTCCGAAGAGATCTAAGAGATGCTGAGAAGATCATGAACAATGATCACATTGGCGTGCTTTGGAGGTAGACTAGCAGCGTTACCCCTCTCCTTTTTTCAGAGATAGGGCGATACCCGAGGCGGAGCAGATGCAGATTGAGAAGTTGCTGGAACAACAATTGGGCTTACCGGGTGGCAACAACCGCACGCATTCCCAGCTGAAAAGACACGAGATCCATCGAGATTCAATTTTTGTCATGAGTCGCTGGAAAATATATGGAGGCTTAGTAGAGAATGATGCTGTCAGACTCCCGGAGTTTTCATTTCCGAAGTTGAGAGGTACGTAAACCATCCTAAACTGACCTCAGTTTGGACCCATGAAAATGATTCAAAACGGTCTGGTCTTTATTCGCTCCAAGTGGGCACCATTAGTGGTTTGCTTGGATCCTTGATGTTCGAGAGTACAGGTAAGACATTCTCAATTTCTGCGCTCATTGAAGTGCCGTAAACGCAGGGGTGGGCGCATCACTTTTCATTAGTTTTTGCCTTATTCGTGATGGAGGAACTCCTGTACTGATTGACTTTCCAAATGACTTTCTAGAAAATAGATGAAAATAGTGTCTACTTCTGCAAGTTCTGGCAGTTAAATGTGCAGCATCAGTTTGTTTCCTCAGTTTCATCCCATCTGCTTGTGGCAGCACACCCATCGTCGGCTCAAATCGTCGTCGCATCGAAAAACACGACGAGATGGGGCTGCTCCGACGTTCCGCGGTGCGCTTCAAGCACATCTACGCAGCAGGCCTGGTGCGCAGCAAGACAAATATGACAAATATGACAAATGGTCAAAGAAAATGAAACAAGCAACGCAGCAACCTGCGTTTTGATGAAGGTAGATTGAGCACAATTTGGCGTGGCCAAGTGTCAAATTTTCTCATTTTTTGATCAATTCCCCAGCCCCCACCATTTCTGGGCAGAAAAGACACGCCTTTCCCAGGCGACAAGCAGTACGTGGGTTGTTGGGAGGCACCGCTGCGCTGTATGTGTTATCCTCCGCACTCGTTCTTGTTGCAAGCGAGAAACCATGCATATATATATATATATATATATATTATGTATATGTATATGTATATGTATATGTATATTATATTATATTATATGATATCATATTATATTATTATATTATATTATATTGTATTATATTATATTGTATTATTATATTATATTATATTGTATTATATTATATTATATTGTATTATTATATTATATTATATTGATATTGTATTGTATTGTATTGTATTGTATTGTATATTGTATATTGTATATTGTATATTGTATTGTATTGCATTTAGAATACGTTTTTATTATACACATATATATATTATTATATGTATATTATAATGCGTATATATATATATGCATGTCTTTTAATGAAGATACCTGATACATCTCGAGCCATTCAGTTTTGTTCTCAGTTTCTCCTCGACATTTTGATCTTTTTGGGATCCAGCAGTCCCAACAGCCGAACGATGTGCAGATGATTCCTCCAACCATGGGCACAGCCTTGGGACCAGTGAACTATGGAGCTCGTACACCTGTTCCCAAGGAGCCGGGACCGTGGGACGTCCATGGCATGCCATGGCTGTGTGGACACATATAATGGAGGCTGTGTGTACCAAGATGTACTATACTATACTTAATTAGGGGTTGACATTGTAGATTATAACTAATAATTATAAATATATACCATATTTGGTTGCTGGTGACTGGAACCATGGAATTTTATGACTTTCCACATATTGGGAATGTCATGTCATCCCAACTGTTACTCACTCCATCATTTTTCAGAAGGGTAGGGCTCAACCACCAACCAGAACGTCATACATTGTCCCTTTCCCATGACGGATCCATGGTGCTGCTATATATGGTAACATTTACATACATTTACCATCAATATACCCCAGTCATGTTAGCATTAATATACCAGCACCATGGATCCGTCATGGGTTTAACATCTTTAACCATGACGAATAACGCCATTCGAAACGTCCGAGATGGGGCGCTTCGTGACCTTGTGGGCTCATCGTGGGCGCTCGAGGACTGGGTACTTCGAGGTAGTGGCATCCACGGCCCAGAGAACGGTGAGGCGCAGGGAGGGATGCTACAGATTTGAAGATTTCTGAAGGAAAGCCAGGTGTATTAGGCCGAATATGGCAGAATCCAGATACGCTCTGCTTATGTCAAAATAGCTATTGAAAATGGCCCAATCGAAATAGTGGATTTACCCATTAAAAACGGTGATTTTCCATAGTTAAGTAAACGTTTACCAGAGGGTATATCCAGATATATCCAGATAATCCAGTGCCAGCCATTCAGCTCAAGATGTTCCTCAGTGGGACGCCAATCAGGTGATGAAGTTGGCTCTGTGGAACCGCCTGAAGCAGAAGCGTCCACAACGTCATGTCACGACGGCCGAGTTGCAGGAATACTTTCGCATGGAGGCACGGAACATGGGAAAAAGATGGAAACAGATGGAAACATCATGAGAAATAGTTGCCTCATGCGGTCGAGAAACATGAGAACATCTTCCAGAAAACAACGAAGACCAAGTCACAAGGAAGGTCTTTGAGGAAGTTCCAGGAGATTCGCCTAAAAACAGTTTTTTCAGGCCATGATTCTTCAGGTGACACATGTACAGGATCCAGGTCCATGGGGGCAGTGAAGTGAATTTAAGTACTCATTTCTCAATATTTTGCTGATGGTGCTACAATGGTATGACATCAGCAACAATGATTGCATCCTACTGCCTACCACCTCCTGTTTTCCTGATCGCTCAAAAACCATCTAACTGTGCTGCTGCTTGTTACGAGACCCAAAAACCATCCTATCCATCAGCCGTTGTGAAAGAACCCGCCGCAGATTGCCACTGTTTGGTGGATGTTCGGCTGTGTCTTCTTTGTGGCGCCATTGAACTGGTGGGGCAAGAAATACCGCATCTTGGAAGGGAAATGAGGTGCTTCCAGCTGCTTCTTTTGGCACGAGACGGCATGAAGTATGCAATCTTCTAAAAAATATTCTGCATATGCTTGCGCAGTAGCGGCTAGGCATACCTTGCAGAATCGTGTACAGACTTTTTTCTTGGAAACATTCAATGTGATCAATGTATATCAACGTGTCCTCGTTGTTCATTCTTGAAGCAAGATATTTCAAGTTGACTAACACCCATAGGATCCATGTATGGTATATATGCTAACATTGAGGGTATATTGATGGGATCCATGTTACCATATATAGCAGCACCATGGATCCTATGATACATGCAATGTTTTTCAGAAATCTGGTAATTCGTGGGTATCATAGAATTGGATTATGGGAAAATTTACAGGAAAGCCCTATATTTGATGCTAAAAACCCATGGGTTTCCTGTAAATTTTCCCTTTTTCACCAATCCAGTGAGGGTATCATCCAGTTTTCTGGACATCTCTGGATAGATCCTGTTGAGCCATGTTTTTCGCCATGTGGAGCCGAGGTATGGTCCACGATCACTACCCTTGGTTCCCCAAGCGTATCGACGGTACTCGCGGCGTCGGGTGCGCCACGGCAGTTTTTCGCGACGGTACCGTCGTTGGGAGTTGGAGTTTCGGAGTTGGAGTTTCAGATGTGCAAAAAGGATCAGGTGCATCAACCATCATTAACCTCTATGATCTCTATGTCTCCAAGTCACATAGCTACTGGGTGACCAAAAATGCATCGATGCACTTAAAATGTCAAAGAATTCGAAGGATTTGTCTGAGACTTGTGAGTGCTTCCCAGGCATTGTGCTTGATGCAAATAAGGACACAAGTCGCAGATGCATCCATTTCATGGTTGTAAAGACATCAAGGAACAATGTTTGAGTGTTTGGATGTTTATTCGGATAAATTTTGGATAAACCCTGAATATGTCCCTAACATTCTGGTCATGCTTGTAGTTGGAGATTGAATTTTGTCATGTGGGCAGAGTAGAAGGTTTTCATGCATGCAAAAAAAACATGATATGAAGGGTACTTGCTGATTCTTTGCTTCAGGCACATGGCATGTCGCACTCATTTGATCTCATTTGTATCGTTGTTGACTGGCAGTTTGCAGTGAGAATTTTGTGTTTGCCAAGACCATACGCCTGGTTCTTCGAGTGAGCTGGGACAATCTCCGCGGCCCATGACCGACGTTCATTTTTAAAATGGCGACCTGGAGTGATGAACATCAGCTCCATGCCACCTCAATTTTGAGGTGGGTACCAGGTTTTCCAGGTTTTCCAGGTGTTTTTTGTTGGCGGATTCAATGATTTTGATGGGATTAGAGGTAATCTGGTTTGTGGTTTGGAACATGAACGGATTATGACTTTCCAAATATTGGGAATGTCATAATCCTAACTGACGAACTCCATCATTTTTCAGAGGGGTAGGTATACCACCAACCAGTAGTGTTCCAAAGTTGCTGGGTCATTTTCGATGCTATCAAAAGCATTAGGCTTCAGCTTGTGCCAGCCTTCAGCTTATTTCAGTGAGGTGGACGTCGGTCAAGATGCGGTACTGGTTCTCGCCGCAGCAATAATCCTAAGCGTTAGATTCTTCCGATACATGGGTTGGAGACACGTTAAAGTTGAAATGTTAGTGGGAAGTAATATTAGTGCACATGCGTACCAATATCTCTAGTGTATTTGTTTGTTTGTTTTTTTGAAGGATTCGATGGAGAGCTTACCGAATGTGCTTGCAAAAGATTCATCGAGCGGCGGGAAAGAATCCAGGTACAGATGGTTTTGGTTCGGGTCAATTCATGGTCGGGTTGCTTTCCTACCAGTTGCTAATCATCATCACACACACAAACGCTGATCCAAGGGAGGTGGCAGGTGTGGAGGAAACTTCACCAATGTGCATCTGAGCCTTGTGCAGATGGATTGCTTCAGGGTGCAGGGTAGAAAAACGTTAACCCCCACAGTGTGAGTTTTGTGGTGCTGACATGACGCTAAGCCATGCTAAGCCCATTTCTGACTGGCTTGGGTGGATTTTTGTAGGGCTGGGCTCTGTTGTTCCAGTGCTGCAAAGCCTTGATGGTTCAATGATGCAATCACTGACCGCAGCTGCAGCTTCAGCAACACCGGTAAGACGCCAAGCTTGCGGCAGGATAGAAATGGCTGACCCTTCATTGCTTATCCTCTGGTAAACGTTTACGTGACTATGGAAAATCACCGTTTTTAATGGGTAAATCCACTATTTCGGTTGGGCCATTTTCAATAGCTATTTTGACATAACCAGAGGGTATCCTGTCAGATACAGCAACGCAGGCTTCTTTGGAACGAAGTCCAGAGATCAATTTTGGAATCTGTGGACACGCCACTTGCACCATGTTTGCTGATGGGTGCTGCCTTGGCAGCAACAATTGTCACCTGGCAGCAAATTGAGATGCAATAGATTAGATCCATGCCTTACTCTGCAGCTGAAGAGATCAATTGGGTATGGGTCAATACCTATAGATACATTTTTAGTGGGATGAACATCCATTTACCAGCTATTTTGGGGTTCACTAGGTACCAGGGTTTTGACCCATCCCCAATTCTCAATAGACCAATAATGTCAACCCTGGATTTGTTTAATTGGGGGCGGGTACCATTTGAGTATCAGATTATCACTCCTTGGGGAATACCCCCGTAATTAACAAACGATATACTGTAGTTTATTAATTAGGGGTTGACATTGTAGATTATAACTATAATAATTATATATATACCATATTTGGTTGGTGGTTTGGAACCATGGAATTTTATGACTTTCCATATATTGGGAATGTCATCATCCCAACTGAAGTCATTTTTTCAGAGGGCTAAGGCGAAAAAACACCAACCAGATATTGGTTGGCTGAACTGAGACATGTTGCGGATTGTTGCTGTGTTTTTAGCGTTAGATCTTGGATATTTAGTCCTTGAGTCCATGAGCACTCTGAGGTTTGGAGCAGTGCAGTGGCTTCACCCGACTTCTGGAAGGCCGGTCACATGGATTGGTGTAGCGTGGATGCTTCAGGGAAGATACATTGACGATGTGCAGTGCTTTTCTACACTTACAATACGCACATGTTTTATATAATGTATATGGCTATACATACATAATATATATATATATATATAATTTTGTATAATATATATATATATATTAATATAACATATATATATATATATATTGTTCTGTGGTCTTGACTACATATTGACATATTGCGGTTAATTGTTGTAGTTATCCTCTGGTAAATTAACATAGACCCTGAACATGAGATGGTTGTAGTGGAAACTAGTCTTCCAACCAAAAAAATTGGGCAGGGTCTATGCTAGTTTACTGGAGGTTATTCATAGATTCTGCAGATGTTTGGTACACCACCCTTACCCTCTGGTAAACTAACATAACTATGGAAATCACATTTTTTTATTGGAAAACTCACTATAAATGGCCAGTTTCAATAGCAATTTTGACATAACCGGAGGGTACCACCGGAGGGTACGGAAAAAATTGCCGCAGGCGGATCCTTGCGATGCAACCGCAGCTCTGGAGGATCTGGGATGGCTGCAGCAGCAGCTTGGTTGCTTTGTAAACCTATCAATGGATTGGTTTAAGGAATTTCTTTACAGGAAAGCCCACTTTTTTATTACCAATATTACCATGCATTTAATGGATTTCAATGGGAAAATAACGATGGTTTCCGGAGTTTCCGGTGAAAAAAATATCCCAAGAAACCAACCCATTGTTACTATGTTCATACGTGTTTTTTTTCCTGCAGAAATGTCAGGGATGCTGTGGATAGCTGAGCTGTGAAGGTACATCAAGATCGGTTTCTTCACAGACTACCGAAACCAAGCCTGGCATTATTATTCCACCAACGAGACAACTTACGTGCCTTGGCTGGTTTTTTGTTCCTCTGAAGGGAATAGGATGCATTGAATCATCCACCTGTTTGCGCCTCACTGCTGCTGTTTTTTCTTAGACACAGACAGACACATAATTTTTCACATGCTTTACAACTGTTGTTGTACCAGTACCAGTTCATTCATGACTATGATTTCGCCGCAGTTTTTTCAAGGCATTTTTGCCAACTTACGGTTACTGCGCAGCCGCCTTTCATGGATTTTGTTGTCTAAAGAGAGGAGCCACAACTAAGGATATCAAGTATTAAACAATAATTAAACATATATTTTGTCATTCCATAGGATTCTGTAGGTATTGCTCTTGGCGGACTTTGTTTTTGGTGGATGAAAGATGGTCAGAGGCTTCCGCAGATCTTAAAACCTTGGTACAATGGGGACTCTGAGGCGTTTCTATGGCTGAACTCGATCTCCTACGCCAACTTAGATTTTCTGCGTGAGGCTGTGCCGGATGTGCCGCAAAAGAATGAGAGTCGTTTCAAAACGGTCGTTAAATCCGCAACTGACCTCAACTTCCAAATATTTCTACCCAGATTCTGCGTTTCACTTATTTACTGTATCTTATTTGGGACGACACGAGAGCCTAGAATTGGGCCTAAAAGCTTCAAGCTCTGCACATTGCTGGGTCTATGTTGGGCTAGGCAGATGGCAGACATTCCGTCAGCATCTGTGTCGCTTCGAGATAGCCATGGTGGAGTTTTCCCATGAAAATCCCATCAAAATCCTCAGCCACGACTTGGCAGGCCTGCCCAGAAGCTGCACAGCTAGCACTTCTACTGCGAGCTGAGGATTCTGGTGAAGCTCTCAAACTTAACTGTTGACGAGCGGATGAAACGGTAATTGAAACGGGATTGTGGTTTTTGTATAGTTCCCATAGGATCCATGTATGGTATATTAATGCTAACATGACTGGGGTATATTGATGGTAAATGGTACCATATATAGCAGCACCATGGATCCTATGGGGTTGATTACCCTCTGGATCCCTCTGGTAATTTAACATAGCGAACTGGAAAATCACCATTTTGATTGAATGGGTACATCAACGAACGAAATCACCATTTTCAATAGCTATGTTAAAATTCCAGACAGTACATGATGTTACATGTGCCAGGGCTCTAATGTTTTTCTCAAAACAACTGACACATTCCCTCAATTTTTTGTGGCGACTGACGGGGCCAGGAGCGATTGCCAGCGCGAGAGGCGGAGCTACCTTTCTTGGACTTCAGCGAGGTCGCGTGTGATCCCCTACAGTGGCCTATACCTTATCTATATTCTGACATTCTATTTGACGTAAATTCTGCCATATATTATATTAATTATATTATATATATTTTTTCTGACATCTGGCATTATCTGGCATTCCTGGCTAACATTTTATCTGGCATTCTATTTGGCATTTAATCTGACATTCCTATCTGAGATATTCTGACATTCTGGTTGGCATTTTATTGGCAAAAAGGCGGCCGGAGAGGTGTTTTCCACACCGTGCCAGTGGTGGTTCAGTGTGGTGGGATGAAATTTGGTTCGGCTGCCTGCATTTGTTCGTATCTGTATGTTGTTGTATGATGTTGTTGCCTGCAACTTGTAAGCTACCATGAGGCTACCATGTCCAAATTGATACGTAGTTAACGTAGTTGTGCTTTCCAATGACTTAAAAGCGCGGCGGTTGTTATCATGTCGTGGCTTCGGTCGCCATCTGGTGAACCCTAGCCTGTAATGAGTTGATGGCAGGCAAGCCTGACTGGCAGCTTCAGTGCGTCAAGTGGCTTTTGGCCGCTGCAAAGGGGCCTTCAACGGCTGCGGGCTTTGGCGAAACAGATGGCTGTGCCAGAGGACTGACATCAGGGGACGCGACTTAGACTTGTGCATTTTTACCATTAGAAACTGTGTTATATTCATGTTGGTAAAACAATCATAAACCATCCCCAATTTCACCATGAGTAGGTGGTATAAACCATTCGCAAATGGGTGGTAAACATGGCATTGTTTTAACATGTTTTAACCACATGAAACATCGATTTGGCGCGCTGTGCTGCACCTGGATTGTATGGTGCAGACTTTCGCAGCCTGACACACAGGAATATAGCGTGGACATCGTGATGCCGCGGCTCGAATGAGGGGGCACAAGTTCACTAAGTGATTGTGATAGCGAAAGTTGGACCTTTTGGATATGTTTGGAGCATGTCAGGCTGCACGTGTGTTTTTTTCTGTTTTGCTTGCTCCGCACAATGGCTAGAAACCAAAGACTATCTATCCCATATGCTCCATGTATGGAATATTTACCAACATTTACCCCATAAATCACCCAGTTTTGTAGGTAAATATACTATACATGGAGCATATGGGTATGTTTGGCCAGCAAAAATGAGGTACTGCAATGAACCATTAGATGGTTTGCAGTCGAAGAAGACGGGCTACGAAGAAGATTGGTTGCTTTCACCTGTCCCTTTGAGGCGTGGAACCTTGCATGCATTGAGCACAGATGTTATGCCGCACCAGAAGCGATTCTTAAACTAGAGCGTTCAGGTGACCAAAAGGTTTTCAGTGCAACCTTAAGTAAAAGTAGCTCTGATTATCTCTGATTCATTCATCGCAAATTCATGCAAATTCAGCAACCACAAGATGTAGGAAGCAGCAATCAAAGAATTTTTAGGGCTCATTTTTTAGGGCTCAATCCACCGACTGATGGGAACAGTAAAAATCTCCCTGAATCCAATGAAACCAGAGGAGTTTCCCGGACAGACTGCAGTCGTGGGCAGTCGGGATATGTTTTTTTTGGGCAGTGGTTGGTTGACTAAACAAAATACGTTTTGAATCGTTTTGAATCGTTTTGAATTACCCTCTGGTAATTTAACATATAGCTATTGAAAATGGCCCTTTATAGTGGATTTTCCCATTAAAAATGGTGATTTTCCATTGCTATTTTAGTTTACCAGAGGGTATGTTTTGGCTGAACATGTTCCCGCTTGGATCCGAGCACATCAACTGTGTTTGTTCACTGGGTCGACCAAATGCAGGCATGTGAAGCTGATTCTCTATCGTTTGATTTTGTGCTTTGACACACGCCGCTTGGTTCGTGGGAAAATATGGGAAAATGTGTGTTGTCTCTGTAGTCTGGTTGTCATGTAAGCAATCGGCGATGGTAACGCCAGGGATTTTAGGAAATATCCTATACTTGTACGACTGACTAGACTTAATGATAGGGAACACGGCCATGTGGGAACTTATGAGAAGCTGCGTATATGTTCCAGATGTGTAATATGATAGATTAAATATTTGAACCATACATGAACATACATGAACCATGTACATAATATATTATAAGCTTTATAAGCCTTTATAAGCCTTTTGACCAGCCCAAAGTGGTTACATTTCTTGTCGCTAATCTTCCAGATTCCCCGGCTAAGACCATGCCTCTTTCAAGATACAAGCACTGTTGTGCTTGTTGTCGATCAGTCACCGCAACGACTGGTGATTCGAAAAATGTCAGATCGAAGTCGCAGTTACCAAAAAGTCATTCTCAATACATCTCAACATCCATATGCTCCATGGTGCTGGAATATTTATATATGCCAACATTTGCCCTTGTCCAAAATCACCCAGTTTTGTAGGTTCTTATATACCAGCACCATATATTGTTCGCATTATTGGGATACATCATGCAGCTCCAGGAGAAGTCTTATACAATGACAACGCCTTGGCAGCTCGGCCTTTTTATAGTTTTTTTACCATGACTGGGAATGGTTTCTACAGACCACATCTCATATATAAAAATGGTGTTTTTTTTTTTTCTGGGGGATGGTTTATGACATTGACATTGTTTTAAAGCACATTATATGAGATGAAGGAGCAGACACGCATCAATTTGTGTGTTGTTTTATCATGATTTATCCGTTTGTCGGAAGATTTGTCAATCCAGCATAGGGCAGAGCAATGGATAGTGCGCAATCCGATATTTTGTCAGGAACAACCTTCACTACACTATTCAAAGTGAATGGATTACATTGCGATGGATTCCAGAGAATGCACCAAGGTGTTCAATGGACTTGCTGTATTCAGTTTGTGCTTTCATGTTTATGACCTTGTCCTTGCCTCTGCATCTTCGAAACTTCCACCCTTTGGACCGGCCATCGGACTTTCTTTCCCACGTAGTTGCTATAAATTCCAAAGGTAGAGCTGTGTTCCGACTCAGAGGCCGCATTTGGAACTTAAGTACTATTTTTAAACAACAGGAACGGAGGATGAAAACTTAGATCATCTTCGATCCTCAGAATAATTATGACAAATATAGCCATGGAAAATCCCCATGTTAAATAGGTAAACCATCTATTTCTATGGGCCATCTATACCATGGCTATGTTGAATAACCAGAGGGTATATTATATATACAGATATACCCATATCCATGACATCACCCATCTGCAAAGGACACTTTGCCAGAAGCTGCCAAAGATGCAGCACGACTCTTTGGTCAGTTGGAGGCTTGGTACTCGCGCGATTTTTTCGCGAGGCTGCTCAGGTTAGATTAAGGACCACAAGGTTGCAGAATATATAGAGATTTAATTGTGAAGCATCAGAAATCATGATGTGTCAATCGTATGACTGTTTGATATCATAGATTATGACAATGCATTGGATCATAGATTGTAGATATATACATACAAATACTATATAGCATAATCGTCATAATCTATAGATATATCACAGATCATAGATAATGTGATGATTATTTCTATTATTTAGATGATATTAGACTGATTATAGATCTATATAAATAGATGGTCATGATTTATGATGGTTTATAATCATCCTATCATAGATTGTGGGTATTTCTATAGATATATCATAGATCATAGATAGTCTGATGATTATTTCTATTATTTATCTATTGATTATAGATTTAGATTATTTATTGTGGAATTATAGATTTATAGATTTCTTATGACTATCTCTCTAGTTTTTCTACGATTTAGATCGTGGATATGTCTATTACCCTTCAGTAAACGTTTACATAACTATGGAAAATCACCATTTTTAATGGGTAAATCCTGGAAAATCATCATTTTCAATGTGTAAATCCTAGAAAATCATCATTTTCAATGGGTAAATCCTGGAAAATCATCATTTTCAATGGGAAAACTCACTATTTCTATGGCATCTATGGCATCTATGGCCATGTTCAATAGCCAACTGTTAACGTTTACGGTAATTGCTAGGTTTCCCACGGTGCCCAGGTGGTGCCGGTGGATGCCAGCCCCAAAGCCTGGGAGGCAGCCCGGTATTTCCTGACGCTCGACAGAGGCAGAAAAAACAAAGAGTTGCTCTATGTGTTGTGTAATATGATTGTATATATGATATATAAATACCATCATAGATATGATATATAATTAGGTATATCTATATGTATTCGCATGTATATATCATATATAATGGTATATATATATCCCATAGGATCCATGGTGCTGCTATATATGGATATATATGGTAACATGGATCCCATGAATATACCCCCTTTATGTTAGCATATATACCAGCACCATGGATCCTATGGGTATATATATATAAATATGATATATATATATATATATATATATCATATATATATATATATAATATGATATATACACATGCGAATCATTCACGCTATTTCACAATTTTCAATATCTCTTGGACTTTCTTTTGTATACCATGGAATTTCCATAGCTTCACTCTGGTTCATGGGGGAGATCGCAGCATCAGTCCTTTTTTGAGTCCAAGGCACATGGCGCGAAATTACCAGCGACTGGCAGATTTCACCATTGTCTTACATCCTGACGTCTTCGAACACGACTCTTGGCATGAAAACTTGTTTTTAGCCCCATATCAGATAGCTGCAGTTATCAAATCTGTTATCAAATTGTTGGATGATACAGATTAAGATACAGATGTGTTATTGTTGGCCCAAGCTGAGTGGATGAATCATTTCATATTGATGCTAAGTTACTGTGTCAGGTGTCCTGAGGTGCACAATTGGCACCCTTTGGCAAAGGGAACTCTTAGACACCAGACTCTTTTTTTCATTGCGCGTTGGTTTGGTGGTTTGGCCTGGAGTTCAACCGCAGCTTGACGACCGTGTGACAAAAACGTGTTTTTTTTCAGTTCCAGCATGCGACAGATGTGTGTGATATTCGTATGCACTCAGCGCGCCAAGATCTAAAGATTCGAAAGGGCGCACAGAATGAAGGCCGATGAAGGCCTGCAGAATGTCAGGGTATCCGCATTTTTTCTTTCGGCTACTGGCCACCACATTCGTTGATCACCAACGTCATTTTCATCCCTCTAACCTGTCTATACCCTGTCAGACATGTCATGTACCCCAACTCAATTAGCTGCCTTAGCTGATCCCTTCCCCCGTTGAGGTAAACCCCCGCACCTTGCGGAATGTTTTGCTGGCCTTGCGTGTTGGGACCTTTCGTATGGCGGGTAACGATGGCGACTGGTACAAGCAACTTGGCTGTTGGTTGACCATTCGACTAGAATTTTGAAGTTGGTTAACCATCATTAGCCATCTAATAACCATATAATAAGATATAATAAGCATATATATATATTAACCATAATATTAGCCATATTAATTTAGAGTCGTCAGTTGCGAAGTCAGGTACCCACGGTACCCACAGTCCTGGGATCTCAATTGCAGGTTATTGCAGCTTGGTCCCTTACCCTTACCCATTGGCTTCACAGAAAGATGATGAAAGATGTATATCCATCTACTTCAGTGTCAGGTCTTTGTGCTTTTTAGAACAGAATGTATCTCAGAAATGTCAGGAGATCCATGAGACATTATTATGAATATATATATAATAAATATATTTTTTTATATATAATAAATATATATATATATATTTATATATAGATGTATAATATATATATATATAATATAATGGAATTATATATTATACCATATATTATACAACAGACATGAACGGATTTTTGAAGACTTCAGCAGGGGCCCTGAGCCCTGGCGAAGCTGGATCCAACCCTGGTGTCAAGACTGGTGGAGTCAAACTCATTGGTGCAGCAGGATCTTTTCTTGGATTTTGTCATTCTGAAAAACCACATGGCAGTGTGTCAAAACCTTGTACCCCTGGTGAACATCAAAATAGCTGGTAAATGGGTGTTCATCCCCCTAAAAATTGTATATAATAGGTATTGATCCATACCCACATCACTTGATTTGGGCGTTTAAGTTTTCATGTGACTGTGATACTGGCATTGAAATTGCGTTGCTTGCTGCATTTAAGTACATGATTTTTTCTCGAAGTGTTTGGAAAAACGGCTTCAAAAGCGAGACTTCACATCCAGTTCACTCTTGTTCTCTGTTCAATTAATGTACTCCAATAAATTTGACCTGGTCAAAATTACATACCCTCTGGTAGCTTAAACATACGGAAAATCGATAAACATCACCCAATTGGCAAGAGGTTCATCATCATCGAAAAAAGGCTTGGCCATTGTCCGTTAAATTACCAGATGTTTTTTTTAACTACAACATATTACAACATTACAACATAACCCTCTTGTAAACTAACATAACTTTGATCTACCCCCGGGGCAGTAACAGTGAGCACAAGCCAGGGGCACAAAATGAGCACCAGCCAAATGCAGAAAATAAGGGTCTAATCTGGTGATATGATACGGATAAATTCCTATACCAAATCAAAAAACGGATCAGGTAGACACCATTAATATTTAAATCATCAAATGG
>Ga0126342_10012646_pt1 | contig 15033 bp, 19 predicted proteins | sample Cyp1metagenome_FD_92528 | JGI IMG/M metagenome (GOLD analysis project Ga0126342, IMG submission 92528) | Coral microbial communities from Lord Howe Island, Old Settlement Bay, Australia - Cyphastrea 1 metagenome | ecosystem: Host-associated > Invertebrates > Cnidaria > Coral ...
ACAAAGATCCATCCTCCGGCAAGACCTTCTACTACAACAAGGTCACAAAAGAGACATCCTGGGACAAGCCAAAGGGAGCAGACCTGGGAGGACTTCCACCAAACTGGGAAGAGCACAAAGATCACTCAAGCGGCAAGACCTTCTACTACAACAAGGTCACCAAGGAGACATCTTGGGACAAACCAAAGGGTGCAGCACCGCCAGCACCTGGAGGATTGCCGCCTGATTGGGAGGAGCACAAAGATCCGTCCAGCGGCCGAAGTTTCTACTACAATACTGTGACCAAGGAGTATGGAAAGGGAAGTCTGGAAAGGGAAGTGTGACACGTGTGTCGAAGCATTCCCCTAAAGAACAGGAAAGAATAGTTGTGATCATGTATCGAACGAAGGTTTCTCATGTTCATACCAGGTCTACTAGAGGATGAGGTTTCATACATGTCTTCCTTTGTCCATTTGTTCGAAGACCGACAATCAGAAAGCTTATACAGTATATGAATATTCCAGCAATTTCCCTTCGTCATCCAATGTAGGGTATATAACTTTGTTCCCGACCCAGGATGAACCAGATTCATGATGGAACATGTCCTGCTGCGCCTGCAATCAGCATATGATCAACATCAGAACTAAGTCATGTCTCCAAAGTTGCTATGAGTCATATTGAGTTGATTTCCGTGGTTTGAAGATAGGGGCATCCCCTGAATCCATCTTTTTTTCATGACCATTTTCCCTATGAATGTTGCCAAAACTGGGGGTTATGAAACCCCAGTTTTGGGGTCTCCAATCTCTGTCGGCAGGAGACGCGCTGGGACAAGCCAGGCAGCGGGCTTGGGTCAAAACCCTGGTACCCGGTACCCACAGTCATAGCTGGTATAGCCAGATGTTTATTCTCTTAGGTATGGTAATAATATTGTAATAATGAATTTTACCCATCCCATATATATATATATATATAAGTTTACGTACCTACTTTGTCCTCAATTTTCTCAAGAGAAAGACATATAGCGTCACTTACCATATTCCCATGCAATGCAGCAATCCATGTCAATGGAGTCATATCCCATTCCCAGCCGCTTGCGGTTGGAATATGTATGAGCCTGTATATCTGAGTGAATTGTACCGATGCCAATTTTTCCAAAATGATGGCTGGAAAGTTTGAGGAACCACCTCAAAATCATCATTGTTATTCAGCCAGAGCATCTCGGTGTTGATTCAAGTAGGATGTGACTGGGGCAGTATGTTCCATCTACATTGCAGTATCAATTCAGTATCAGCACCAAATTCACTGAGAAAGTGCTCTGGATTTTAGGAAGGCATCCCTTTTCCTCGTTGGAGACTCTAGAGGAGACTGCGACATGCAAAAACCAACTGAACTATCACCCTCTGGTAAGCGAACAGTTTGCTATTGAAAATATGGCCCTTTAGATATACTTGATTTACCCATTAAAAATGGTGATTTTCCAGAGAAAAAAACATAACTCACCAACTGTTCCAGATGATGATTTCTGCATGTCCATCAGATGACCACCGTTCTCGGGCCGTCTCCTTTTGGTTGATTTCCCGATGCTTAGCAGATCTTCCCGCATCATCCATTTGGGCTAAAATATGGGCTAAAATATGAGCCTTGGAGTTTCGGATCCGGTTTGAACCACGGAAATCCTGACTCTTTTTGGGAAATCCCATGTAGGTAGACCTTCTTTGAACACTTAAAAGCCGAATATCCGATTCCTCTCTCAAGATTTAAGAAAAAACAAAGCTGCTAGTTGGCCACCTGTTTCATCGCAAAATCACAACGCCACTAGCAGCTTCCGACGCCAGACTAGCCGCCGCCGATGCCCTGTCAACGCAAAGGTGGACCGAGATATCAGGGTTCCAGACCCCATCTGGTCCCAAATCTAGAGGTTTTTGCAGGTTCTATTCATCCAATACCCATGACGGATCCGGCTGGTGCTGGTATATATGCTAACATAAAGGGGGTATATTGATGGGATCCATGTTACCATATATATATAATATCATACCTGGATCCTATGGGATACTGATACTGACAAAAAATATGTGTCAGTGATGCTGTCGCCCTGATATTGAATCATTTGAATCTAAGACTGTGCTCATGGCATGAGTTTTTCATAGTTTTTCATAGTTTTTCATAGTTTGGCTGTGAAAATGGTGGAATGATTAACTCCAAATGGCAATTTGAGGAGGGAACATGGCCTTGAACCAATGGATTTAAGGGTACCCCCTCAGGTCAGGTCTACCTCTTTTGCGACCCCAAGACAGGATTTTTGTTCGGGTGGTATGTGATCTTAGGGGGGGTAGGATTACTCAATATTTCCCAAATCAAGAATCCCAAGAATGATGCTTTGACTGCTGCCCCCCAGATTTGCGGCGTTGGTATTGGGTTGGTATTGGGATGCCACTGTTTTTTCGCTGTTTGGCGGTTCAATTTTTGGGATGGTGGGCCACTCGATTCTGGAGATGAACATGGGAGGCCCAAATTGTATGCCATAGACGCCGTAGTCGTCGGAAAGCACACACAGACCTCATGACAACCTAAAGTGAAGATCTTCTTGTTGTATCTATCCACATGATGTTTGGCGTTATCCTCAGTTTTGGTTGAGATCTGGTGATTCTCTACCACCCGACACCATCCAATCCCATCCAACCCCCCAACGACTCTCAAAACCGGAAGGATTCGACCGTTCTTTGACGCGCCGGCGTGCGCTTGCAACGCCTGGCTGCAAGGAGTGAAAGGGTTGGAAATGATGTCCCACCGTGGCAACGTTTGAAATGTCCATTGGGAAACCTCGCATTTGGGGAGTCTTTTGGGATCTACTGCAGCTGTATTTCCATAGGAAATTATGCACATCCAGGTAATAGAGACGGCTTTTTGGGGTGAATAGTGGCGATTTTATCCTATTAGTTGACCATACGGGTTGGTCTGAAAATAGACTAGACTACCCTTCAAATTTCGTTTATGATCACTTTCCCTATTGAAATGGCAATCGGGAGATGTATGGCATACTGGCATACCCTATATTCAGACAAACCTGCATTGGACAAGTGGTTGTACGGAGTGAGTCATGATCATACTTGAACCCCGTTTGCTGAGAAGTACAGTTGGCATCATTGATTTTGAGGGGTCCTGGTCTCAAACAACCAGTGCCACCAATCGAAAGGATTTTCACTGGAAAGTTGCGCAAGTAAGATGAAATCCCTGTCGTAACTAGGTGGCTTTCCTTTTCATTTTCCCAGAAATAGGAAAGGCATCCAAGAATTGAGCAATAGCTTCCAGATGGCTTGTGGACGGATTTGATGATTTGCAGGCAAAACAGTGGGGCCCAAAACGAAAAAACTTACATTTGGAACGTGGCCCGTTGGAAAAAGAGAGATCCTCACTTTTGCGTTTTGAAACATGCTGATTTCCACAAATTTACTGGTGAATCCATTTGGGGCCTCATGTTGGAACCACTATCAACGAACCACTTGAGCCAATAGGCTTTAAAAGCTGCGACCAAGGGATTTATATAAACAGCATTTTTCCAAGGACAACAGACCTTTTAGTAATGTCAACCGGGAAATATGATCATCATCCATGATTGGATCATGTCTAAACATGTTTTACAATCCCCAAAATACTATAATACCCTCTGGTAAACTCTTACAAATCGCTATTGAAGCCATGGCCATTGAAATATATTGAAATAGTGAGTTTTCCCATGAATAGCATGGGTGGATTTTCCATAGTTTTTTGTAAACGTTTACCAGAGGGTATCTGGGATGATGATCCCTGATGGGTGTTTCATGTTGAACCAACCCGGGCCGGCGCAGGACTATGTACCATTGATGCCGTTCCGCCGTTGTATGCCGCTGTGCAGGGCGCGTGGCGACCCGCTAATGCCAAGGGGAAGAAAAAGAAGAAGTTGCTGACTCGAAAACCCCCAATCTTTCAATTTTCCAGCTATAAACCTCCATTTAGAGGGATTTTCCAGCTATAAACCTCCATTTAGAGGGATTTTCCAGCTATAAACCTCCATTGAGAGGGGATATGAGGGGATCTTTCCCTGGATTTGATTGGGAAATTCCGTGAAAACCGTAGGGAATGCCGAAAGCTAGAGCCACCCCCGCTGGAAGAGCTGATTAAGCCATGAGTTCAACGGATTTTTAAAGACACGTTCTCCAAAGGAAAGGCCTTCTTTCCGGCTTGATTTTTATTTATGGACTCCAATCCTACCTGTGGTTTAGAATGTGGGTTCTCCGACCTCAGAGTACTCGACAAATGCTCGATTTTTTGTCTGGTTATTAGCCATGGAACATCACCATTTTTAATCGCTGGATGATCATAAATCATCTATAATAACTATGGACCATTTTTCCATGTTCCATCATGACCCTAGATTTTTCCATAGCAAATACCTGATTTTTTTCATAGCTATATTATCTGGTTGGTGGTTTGGAACATTAATTTTACTTTTCCATTCAGTTGGGAATGTCATCATCCCAACTGACTTTCATATTTTTTAGAGGGGTAGGTATACCACCAACCAGTTATGCTATATTACATAAATAACTAAGAGGGCACATAGCTGAGTATGTTTTCATGGAGACTATCCACCAGCCACTTACGGCTACGTTTGGAGTTGGTCCATTGGTTGCTTATCCCCATCAAAACCAATAGTTGGTGAGGCTTTTTAGTTGGTTAACTCCCCTGATAGTCCTATAGTCTACCTATAGTCCTATAGTTGTCATTGATGATATAAGTTGCGAACAACCCCCCTGAAAGCTATAGAAACCTATAGAAACCTATAGCTGTATCCCCCATAACTCCCCTAAGAAACAAGTTATAGGTCAACTTAGCGATCTTGTTTACGGGGGCACCTGGTAGCCACCATCCATCGCCGCAGGCCTTTGTCGTAGTCGGCCGAAACTCCTGGCTTCAGACTGAGACGAGCCGAGAAAAATGATCAGTTCATTAATGATTTTTACCTGGAAAAAATGTGTGATGTATACAAAGTTGGTGCAAATAACTCCAATAACTATATGGTTTATGGTACACAAAAAACATCTTCGGCCCATAGTTCATGGGCTTTATAAACCAACATAAACCAACAAAATTTGAAGCCTAAGTCCAGTTCTGGCTGTGGGCAAGAGGATTTTCGCCACTAGGATATTGACCATTGCGAAATCCTGCAGGCAGGGTCACTATTGGTAATTAGGAAGCACTGAAAAAACATCGGGATTATAACATATTATAAAAATTCTGATTGGATCTTATTCGAAGATACACTTTCTGGTTGATGATGGTTGATGCTGGAGATGAACAACTAGTACATAACTCTCGGCAGAATGGCTGGTTGGCGGTCTCAAAGATTTATGACTTCTGTAATAGCCATGGTGATTTGATTATCATCCATTAACTGGCATGGACATCCGAACACAACTCACACACAACTTCTCGTTCCGGATGAATTGCAGAGAAACTATAGGACTGGCCCCAGCTGAAGTTCCTGTCACAGATTGTCAAAGCAAAACCATTCGCTACCAACCGACCCCATTCCCCGTTCATATTCAACAGCCCCATTCTATGGTCCCTTAAATGTGTGGGAAACCACATCCCAACGTGAACCAAATATACGAGGAGGATGGAAGCTTTATTAAAGTATTCAAACCATCATATAATGGGACTAATATGGGCTAATCTGATATTCTATGGGATTCATGATTTCATCAACATGATTCAGCCAGCTTCGATCTTCCTTGCGCCTTGCGGAGCAAAAGTCCTGGGGGCCCTGGTACCCCCTCTGGGTATTGAAGAGTTTGCGAACTGGAAGCCACGGCCCGTAGAAATAGATGATAAACATATGCAGACATGGTGATTTACCTGTTGAAGGTGGTGATTTTCCATGGCTACGTTAAATTGCGAGAGGATACGTGTCCATACGTGTCCCGTTTTGGAGGATTGCGCACATCATTTGCAAAGAGTATTTGTTGGAGATTAAAATCCCCAATTTTGTTAGATGATGATTAAAATTAGGACATTTACCATCATTTACCAACCGCTGTTGAACACAGATTTGATGGTTTCCAATGTTCTCTATTTGCCAGCCAATATTATCCTCCAGCAATTTGGAATTGGAAAATCACAAGTAAAAAATCACAAAGTTTTTGTTTTTTTGACTGAGATGGTGGTTACACATGGGTGAGTCTGAAAATGTGATCAAGCCCAAATGGCTATGGATCAAAACCGTGGTATACCTAGTGAACCTCAAAATAGCTGGCAAATAGATGTTCTTCATTGTTCATCCCACTAAAATTGATAGTAATAGGTTTTGACCCACCCCCAAATAGCAATTGAAATAAGGAAAATGATGATGAAACAGTGGAAAATATATGGGCGGCTACCCTATCTTCAGAGCTCCGGTCTTTTCATTGCCATGGCTTGAGCCTGGACAATTCCACCATTTAGTTCGATGATCTTTCCATTAAAACTTCCATTTGGTTCAGGATTTCGGAGCTAGCCGTATTTTATCAGAGGAATATCACCCAGATCCCTATCATAATCCCCATTGATAGTTAAATCTAGTTGACTCATGTGAAATCTCTATTTGTCATGCTTATATGGGTTCCATGAATGAGGCTATCATCCATGTTTTGTCGGGATTTTCTTGAATTTCACTACCCAAACCGACCTCGCCCCGCAGGCGCCTCCACCGCATGTGGAGCCCCCAGCCTGAGACTCAGATGGGAATTTCGCCGAGTTCACCAACTAATCCCAGTCACTTCATATTAAACACCCCCATTCTATGGTCCCCAATTATACGGAAAGTCCCTATTATATAAACCATGTTTTTTTAATCTTCGGGGGGTTAATGTGAACGGGGGATGGGATTCTTGAATGAGGGTCTCGCAGGCAATGATTTACCCAAACCAGGAGCCTAATTTATTGGACTGGTTTACGAGAAGATTTACAGGAGACCGCAGCCCCATATATTTATTGGTAAAAACCATGGTTTCCTGTAGATTTTCCCTTAACCAATGGTTTTTACCAATAAATATTTTTGGAAACCATAAACCAACCAATCCAATGGTTAAACCAGGCTTTTTACCCATGTTTTTTTCATCCCTTAAAGCAATGACCCATGACCGTTATCACACGCATCTTCTCGTGGACCAGGCTGACGAGGGTGAAAACATCGATGCCATTATCTCTTCGGTGGTGAGGGAGTCCTAGATTCATGGTGGCCAGGAAGCCGAAAATCCAATGGGCCGCAAAATGCTATAATAATAATGGGGATGTCATGTGGGAGATTGTATGGGATATAATATGATATAATGAGATGATATGACATATATATATAACCAAATGATATGACATGTATATAACCAAGCCAAGTATTGATGGTTATGTTATTTATCTCATACTATCTCATGAAATATCCCATACTTGGGTTTGTCTACCCCAAAATGAATGAGCAGATCCCCCTTTTTGTCCACCTTGATTCACCAGCGAAGCAAAAAGAGGTTTGAACTCAATGCGCAACTCTGGTACTTGGGAATTACCTGGCCTGGTAAACGTACAAAAAACTATGGAAAATCACCATTTTTTTAATGGTAAATCAACTATTTCTATGGCCATTTTCAACAGCTATGTTAGTTTACCAGAGGGTACAATCTCATTATGGGGATAGAATGTGACTGCCAACCAGCTGATAAGCCATTGGCAAAGCCCACTGAAACAACCAACGCATCTTCCAGCCTCTTGGATGCATGATAGTCTGTTAGTCCTCCTACTCGAAGATTCTGTGACATGTAATATCTGTCAAAATTCTTCATTTTCTACAATGTGCCCCCCTGTTAATATTTGTTAGTTTATAAACTTCATGAATACTACAGTTAGAAGTACCATAAATCCACAACATTGGAGTGATAAACTCATCAGTTCCCAATTCTCCTGGGTTAAGCAAAGAACACAAGGCCCATTTTTGGGGAACTGAGGTATCTCAAACCATCGTCAAAAAGGCGATTCAGGGCGCAGTGCATTGTCCCAGATGGCCCCAGCTCGGGCTGAAAGTCGTCTGTGGAGCGCACGAGAAACATCTCATGGATTCTTACAGGATGGTGCCCCCCAGTGATGTTTGTTGGTTTATAAACCCCATGAAAACTAGTTCGTTATATCTGCCATAAACCATAGGTTTAATGGGAGTTTTTTGAACCAACTTAGCTAACGAACTGGGGCACCACCTTGTATGGATTGCCATTGAAATGGGGGATTGTTTGAGAAACATGACCTTTTAAGGATCTCGAAATCTGGTATTTAATGCTTTGGATGGGGATAGAACGGTGTCATATTTATGGCCAGAACTGTTCTCACAAGCCCGAAGGAACAAAGAGAGATGTTGCGGACCTAACCGGATGTGCAAGTCTGGTCGGATCCCGTGACGTTCTGGCAGAAAGCGCTTGGAATTCCGCGGAAAATCGAGCCCCAGAATTTGGGTAAATTACAGGGGCCTCACTGCGACTGAACTCATGGCAGGAATTATCCCCAAAGAAGGCCTGATTTCAGGTTAGTGAATTACAATTTACCCTCTGGTTATTCAACATAGCCATGGTATAGATGGCCCCTTTGTAGATGATTTTCCCAGCTATAAACATCCGTTTATTTCAGGGATTTTCCATGGCTATGTTAGTCATAACCAGATGGTACCCATGATGATTCCAACCTGTAGAACTTAGCTTCAGTGGATGTTTTGTCAGACGTCATACCTTTCAATGGACCAAGCTCCTTAGGTCCACGCCTGCAAGTTCTGCGTGACCATTGCTGACCCCAGAGGCACAGTGACGTGATGCCAAGGACGAAGAGAAATGTACAGGCATCAATATTGTATTTAATATGGGAAATGTAAAAAATGTACACTAGAACATACTAGAACCATGTACAATATTTTTCATTGCACAACATGATCGCTTTGGAAATATCTTCAGATCATCTTTGGATTTGCGCATGGAGAAATTCCACTTTCCAATATGATCCATGGGTATCCATTGAGATGGATCCATGGGGCCAACTCGCACAACTCTCGGCCGTTTTTTGTTTGCCGAGGCGACGACTTCCCCCTCATTGCCGTCTCAGAAGCGTTTGAAAAGATGACGGGTTACAAGAGGAGTGACGGATGGGAAAGTTCGCACCCCTCGAAATGACAGTCCACTATTAAAAATCTTCGCAAAAACATGGACATCCGCGATATCAGGTGATATTCCTGCACACATGAAAATTCTATGATATCCGCACACATTAATTATTAATTCTATACATCTTTGAATCCTGAAGCCACTCGCTGCCCCGATGTTTTTTTTTAGAACTGCGTCACCCGATTTTTTTGGTCTCATCGCTGCGGTACATCCTTAGGGCTCGCAGCGGCTAGAGAGCCGTATCTCACCGTCAGGAGTGAAATTATTGGGGCCAATTGCCGCTTCCTGAATCAGGGTTGTCGCAGCCTCAGCGGTCTTGATGAAGCGGCAAAGACGTCGGAAAAAACCATGAAAAAAGCCTCCTGTTGTTTACGTGACAGAATGAGATGTGGAACTTAGAAGACCATTTTCGGTACCGTCTGGTAAACGTTTACATAGCTATGGAAAATCACTATTTTTAATGGGTAAATCCACTATTTCGACTGGGCCATGTTCAATAGCTTTTTGTATGTTTACCAGGCCGGGTAAATCCTCGAAGTAAATGGGTCGTGGATTCCACTGATTTCACCATCCCCCCTGGGTACCTGAAGATATGGCGAAAAATAGCCAGTAGAGACTAGTACGCTACGTAGTACGATACGTGCAACACCCTCCGGTAAACTAACATAGCTATAGAAATTAAGCCCGTTTATGATTTATGATGATTTGCAGTACCTCTTCATGTCCATTTTTCATAGCAATGTTAAATTACCAGGGTATGGTCTCAAGATCTAGCGCCAACAGTCACGTTCTGGCAAAGCGGGCGGTTGGATTCTGGGTTGTGTATCTGAATTTTGTGCAGGGTGGTGCCCCAATAACTATGGTTTATAGGTGATATATCTATACGATCACGTAGTTAATGGAATTATAACCCATTTATAACTGGGGGGGAACACCTTGTGGTAGCGATGTCAAACTTGTGCACAAGAAATGGTTTCTGATCTTTAAGGTGATCAATCTGATCATTTTGACCTAGTAGCACGTGAACACTTCTCGAAAGTTGTTGGGTATTTTTCCGGGAGACCTGGGTCATAAAAAGTAAGACCTTTGCAGCCCACAGATTGACTTGTCGCGCTTAGGTTGGTAAGCATCCCATCTTTTTCGGTACAGACTTTCCATCCTTAGCTTCCTGATAATCATTGTCCAACTATTTCACCAACTAGAAAGCAGCTATTTCACCAACTTAGGAAGCAGACATAGTTTTATTTACCGTAGGTTCATACATTTTCAACATAGAAACAGTTACTTACCCTCTGGTAAACTAACATAACTATAGAAAATCACAATGTTTAATGGGAAAATCAACTATAAATGGCCGTTTTCAATAGCTATGTTAAATTACCGGAGGGTACCATGTTCGCTTATTTAAAAAGTTCAGCCCAGTTTCTGCTGTCCTATTCCACCCTTTGTGCTAGGCCCCATTTCGCCCTCCGATTTGGTGGGACTTCGCCTAGCTAGGTCGGGTGACCCATGCCCCACACCCCTGTTGGTTGATGGCTACTGTATACAGTGTGGGGAATTATTTTTGATTACCCATAGGATCCATGTATGGTATATATGCTAACATTTGGGGTATATTGATGGTAAATGTTACCATATATAGCATACATGGATCCTACGGGTTATGATTTCAATGTTAAACCATGTTAAACCACATCAGATAATATATAGCTACACTATCTGGTTTGATTGGGATTGTATCCACCATGGGAATCTCTATCTACCAACGGGGTTTGGGGATCAGGACGCTTGGGGCATGACAGCTTGGGTGAGTGACTGTACCATAGCGTCATATGGAAGTTTCCAAGAAACAGAAAGGGGCAGCCTCAAATTATCCAAGTCATGGAACACCATTCTATGGATATATAGATATGGACAATTAGAGCTACCTACCTATCAAAAAGCAAGCCCTATTTCAAAGGGCTAAATTTCAGGGAATATCCCTAGAATATATTGCCATTCACAAAGTACAGTAGCTTCAATTTAGGGTCCTGAATTTCCCATTGATAAACCCCTAGTTATAATCCTAATTACATAACTATGGATTCTATATATATATATCTCCAATTCAACAATATCCAATATCCATATCCATGATTCAACCATTGAAACTATGTAACATCTATATTTATATGCATATATATATATCCATAATTATCCATATACCAATTCTGCTTGGTGGTTTGGAACATTGGGATTATTTTCCATTTCATATATTCAGCCATATCCATAATTATCCATATATGGGATGTCATCCTTCCCATTGACGAACTTCATCATTTTTCAAGATGGTTAAACCATGTTAAAACCACCAACCAGATGAAATACCATCTGGTTATTTAACATAGCCATGGAAAATCACATTTTTAATAGGTAAACCATCTATTTCTATGGGCCATCTATACCATCTATATTCAGCCATATCCATAATTATCCATATACCAGGTACCCTCTGGTAAACTAACATAACAATGGAAAATCACCATTTTTAATGGGAAAATCCATCATAAATGGTCATTTTCAATAGCAAACTGTTACCAGAGGGTACTTCACTACCATTCAATGGCTATTTTCTTCCCTTTCGTCATTTTTCGAAACCCACCGTCGCGTCCGCTAAGTGAATCCGGTGGCGCCTTTACGGCGCTTCTTCCGAATCGGAAGAAGTCCGGAGAGATGTTTCTTGGCGCCTGGCTGGGATGGCTGGGATGGCTTAAGATGATGACTTTACCCTCTGGTTATTTAACATACCCTCTGGTAATGGCTGACGTAGCTATTGAAAATGACCGTTTATAGTGGATTTTCCCATTGAAAATGGTGATTTTCCATAGTTATGTTAGTTTACCAGAGGGTAGCCATGGTATAGATGGCCCATACAAATAGATGGTTTACCTATTAATAGCATGGTGGATCTTTCCATGGCGAACTGTTAAATAACCAAATGGTAGATGGATTTCGTCAAGCAAAAAAAGATAAAAATGGACATTCTGGACATTTACATGTGACTGATGATACTTTAAATCGCTCATAACTTATAACTTCTGACACACACACATATTATACTCAAGATGATGAGTTTCAATATCATATGTATATATATATATCATAATATCACTATTCTAATGGATAACCAATGGACAACCACTATTATATATCCACTATTATCCAATGATGGATATATATATATATATATTCTGATTGGTGGTTTGGAACCTGAATTGACTATTTTCCCCAATAGTTGGGGATAATATCCCAACTAACTTTCATATTTTTCAGAGGGGCAGGTATACCACCAACCAGATGATGAGTTTTTTTTTTTTAAAGGCTGATCAGTTCTTTTTTATGCGTAATGTGATGGTAATGGTTGTTGAGATTGTTGGTTGGTTTTTCTCGCAAAGGTAGAACAAGATATATCGTGAATGGAGTGTTCTTGTTCTTCTTGTTGATGTTTTTATTGGGATACGTGGCTATGGGTCGAAATGATCACCGCAAAATGGATGGTTTTGGCGATGTTTCTAGATTGTGTCAATGGTATCCCCATCCCATTTAATCATATATATATATATTGTATGATCATATATGGAATAAATATTATTTTAAGCAACATTTTATCTAAAGAACCGCAGAGTTATGTAAGTAAAGTTGACCATACATGGAGGATGTGGACATGTGTTTTGGTGAATCTGTTCGATTTTATCATGCTTAGATGGCTTCAATCACTATTCCAGGTGACATCATTTCACACAAGTGGTATCCCCATGTGTGCTATGGTACGCATATTAGGGGAGAGTGGAACGCACTACGGGCCTAATTTTTTCACGCATTTTAAATTTTAGCTTTTTTTCAATGTTTCGGATAGTTTGTAGTTGTTTGTACTCAAAGTCTTGGCTTTTTCGTCTATTTTTCAATGTTTCCTTTGGATCATAATGTTCAAAACGATGCAGTGCAGAAACTGGGGCCCACTATATCTTTCTGGATTAGGGATGGTCATATCACCATCAAAAACGGGAAGTCGAAGTAGATAATATAAGGATTCTTAATTCATAGTGGAATGAACGTTACCCATGTACCACGTTTCATCGTAGCACTTATTATACTTGGGTGTGCAGTTCCAGTTCTAAGTGGTTTTTAAAGAAAATATTCCATAACAATTTCCATAACATATAGCTATACAGCCCCATATCCCAACTTAAGGAGTTAAACACCCATATATAGCTGGTTGGTGATTTGGAACATGTTTTATTTTTCCATATATTGGGAATGTCATCATCCCAACAGACGAACTCATATTTTTTCAGAGGGGTTGGTTGAAACCACCAACCAGTTATGATAGTTATACCATGTTAATCCATGTCAAAAACCAATGGGAATTCCAGGATCCTAAAATGGAGGTACGTTAGTACCATATGTTTGGCCATATTTTGCTGGGGATATCCCCTAAAAAATAGGCCTTACATAAATAGGCCAAAAATATATGGTAGGTAATGTAGGTACCTCCAATAAATCGGATCCTGAAATTGCCATTGAAAAAACCCATGTTCCAAATTTAAGGATTAATGGAGGTACCTACCATATATTTTTGGCCTATTTTTTATATGGCCTTATATATGGTAGGTACCACCCCAAAGGCCTACCCCCCTTGTGGTTTAAGTACCCATTCCATCAGACCAATCCTCCAAATCCTCCATTTTTTGGGTCAATTCCTTGCGGGTCATGGCGGCCATGGCCAATGTATGGAGCTACGGAGCTACGTACCACATGTAAAAGGCCATATAAATTGTGGGGATATGGCTATCTTAGGCCTGATATTTATAGGCCAAAAACATATGGAATCGGTAGCTCCAATTTTTATCGGTTCCTAAAATGGCCATTGATTCCAGGTTCATAAATCTTCTCGATCTTCGCGGCCTAACGATTGCCACGGATGTGGAGACGAATGAGGCGGGAATGGGAATGGAAGATGTGATGGGACCGGAAGCGGGGATTTATGGGAAACATTCAGAATAGTGATTGAACAATTATAGAATGGGATTAATACGGCTTAAAAAAATGGGATATATATATATTATAATTATATGCATACATATGTATATATATATATAATAATAATATATGCATATATATATATATAATTATATATATATATATACATTGAAACTCGTCTATACATGGGACTGGAACATGGGACTTACTATGGGATGTCCTGTTTTGGATCTACGAGCGTCAGTACGATAGCCAGTTAGCTTTGTGATGGAGAAATCCCGATCTTTGGGCTTCCACGTTGGAGGCAACCCCATACGAAGCAGCGGATATGGAGATGGTCATCCCCTTAAAAAGAATGGTAGAGCATGGTAGAGGATACCCTCTGGTAAACTAACATAACTATGGAAAATCACCATTTTCAATGGGTAAATCCACTATAAATGGGCCATTTTCAATAGCTATGTTAAATTACCAGAGGATAGAAAAGAGGTTTTGATCCATAAGCATAACGGGTATCTTTGCATATCTGAAGAACAAAAGACCAATGGAGTATGATTGAAACGGAAAACATAGGTGTTTCAAGAACATAAATGGGTATTCCACTGACAACATCCAACACCAATGGGTGGACTGGGTGGACCAGGAAACAGGGGTGTATTCACCCCGCTTCGCGTGGGGTGGCCGCCCACACCGCAGGTTTATTTCAGTCCGTGAGAGGGGCTAAGGGTGGTTTTCCCCCGCGGGGGCTCCCCAAGCTAAGAAGTTTCACTTCCCCCCCCCCGTGGGGGGCTCCCCAAGCTAGGGAATTTTCACTTTTCCCCCCCGTGGG
>Ga0126342_10012647_pt1 | contig 15032 bp, 12 predicted proteins | sample Cyp1metagenome_FD_92528 | JGI IMG/M metagenome (GOLD analysis project Ga0126342, IMG submission 92528) | Coral microbial communities from Lord Howe Island, Old Settlement Bay, Australia - Cyphastrea 1 metagenome | ecosystem: Host-associated > Invertebrates > Cnidaria > Coral ...
AAATGAAGAATTTAATGATTAATATCATGATTATTATCATGATTTAAATAATGATTAATGTAATGGTTCATATAATGCCTAATGCAATGACTAATATAGTTAATATAATGATTAATATAATGAGTCATATAATGATAAATATAGTGATTCATTTCATGTTTTTTTAATGACTTTTATAATGACTAAGATAATGATTAATATAATGATTTTTGTAATGGCTGATATACTTGTTAATTTATTGACTACTATAATGATTAATATAAATATAAATATATATATATATATTATGACTAATATAATGATTAATAACATGATTAAAATAATGAATTATTTAATGACTGATATAATGATGATTCATTTTTTGATTCATTTGATGATTAATATAATGATTCATAGAATGATTGATATAATGATTCATATAATGATAAAAATAATGATTCATTTAATGACTTATATAATGACTAATATAATGATTAATGTAATTGACTGCATGGCAAAAAGTGCACTCCCACAGCGGCCAGCTCTCTTTTTTAATCCTTTCAATGGGGTTGAATCCCAATTTGTCATGCTAAAACCCGCAATTTTTCACCGTTAAGGTATGTTAACATAGAATTTTGGTTCAAATGGATGTCAAAATGTTGTACACCAAACATTAGATGATGAATACTAAACATATACATTTCAATTTGTGGTCCCTTTTGGGGTTTTCTCCTGATTCCAGGTTTGGCCGCCTCCTCACGTCTTGGCCGCGCAGATGTCGTTGATTCGAATCGCCAAGGCTTCGACATGGTTTCGCCATTAAAGACACCTTACCTTAGTTGATTGGTTAATTTGTTGGGGTTTCTCCCCAATCTATTCATATCTATTGGGGATGATCATAACCAGTACGGACATCAACTATCAAACTTGGGGGTTCGCCATGTTTTACCTATGACATATGGGATTAAATATGGGATTAACCGTATCTGGAGGTTTCCCACGTCATGGGGGTAGTTTTTTGATTTTCCGGAATGAAACTATGGAATGGACGGAGTATTTTTTCTTTTGTACATGTGTGTTATACCCTCCAGTAAATTAACAGTTCGACCCTGCCAGTTAGGGGTTGGGAGACTAGTTTCCACTATAAACTGGTCATTTTCAGGGTCAAACTGTGAATTTACCAGGGGGTAAGCGGGTAAGTTATATGTTTTAGGCGATGAAATTATGTTGGCTGTTCACATATCATCGAATATCATCGAAGATGTTTCACAGCCATCATCTGGTCATTTTTCACAGTCGATCTTGGAGACCCTGCAAGAAAAAAAACATCAGCTTGGTAACAAATATCCATAAATATCCCCATTTATATGAATTTGTAGAAAATGATTAAAGTAGAAAACTTTCATCCAGTTGTTTCAACAGATTTGTTGGTTGTATCCCCCCTATATTCCCATAGTTGTTGATTAAATCCCAGACTATTCCGACTAGTTTTCCCAAGGTAAATTTATGGTAAATCTCTTTGAAAGTGAGAAATATATAGTACACATGAATTGTAGAGTTTCCGAGTACGGGTATAGATGCTGTGGCGTACTGTACCTACACGGATGCTTGATCCAAGATCCAGATCACCTGCATCAAACATGGCTGGAGAATCCACCATGGCTGGATGACTTTCCATGACATCCTCGATTTTTTTCGACGATTTTCCATTGTTTTTTGTGTGATTTCCGAAGGGTACACCCATGGTACACCCTGATAATGTGGTATAGATCTACGGTAAAGCCAATGTCATAAACCATCTCCAATTGGGGTTTATGGCATTGGGTACCTCTGTTTGATTATTTGGGATTTATAATAGCACCCTTCCATGTTTTTTTTCTTTCATGGGACGGGTATATCGGGATATCCCGTGAAATCCCCAAAAAAATATCCCTATGGTTGATAGTTGATACTGTATATCCCCACGATATTCAATTCTATTCCCATTATAGCCACAGTATACTTTAACATAGCCATTCCATTGGTTTATTCCTTCAGTAAGTCAACATAGCTATGGAAAGTCTGGTTCATTTATAGATTATTTGCCTATTACTTTTTTATTTTGGTGCTATTGTTCATAGCAAACTGGGGACTTTTTCTTGCCCCCTCCTATAGTTCATGGGATGGCTATATCGTAAAATCACAGTGTCAATGTTTTGATGATACCCTGATGATTGTTGATATGTATACATATATATATATGGTTCCATTAAATAGTCCATTCCATAATAGAATGTAAACTATATAGAAGGTCTATATTATAGTTATGAAATATAAACACCATTATAGTCCTTCTATAAAACTATATATCCATTATAAATAGAAGGTTCCTATTCCATAATAGAAAAATCCATTCTATTCCCAGTATCTCCATCGACTTGGGTTTTAGGAACATATACCTATCCTTAAGGAGGGGTTATAAACCAACGTACAACGGTGACAGCACCTTATAGGTATGTCCCAATTCCCATGATCTCCCTATGGTTGATAAATATGTTGCTATACTTTTTTCATGACCTTCCATGATATCTCCATGTTTTTCGCATTTTCCCTAAATCCATGAAAAATCCCCATTGATATCGCCATGATCTTCCAATTTTACCATTTGGTTATGACTAACATAGCCATGGAAAATCCCAACCATAAATGGAGGTTTCTAGCTGGGAAAATCATCTATTTCTATGGGCCATCTATACCATGGCTATGTTAAATATCCAGAGGGTATCTTCAGATAGAAATGTGATCTTCACTCATCAGTTTTGTTTTTTTTTGGAACTCGTTGTGTTACTTAACACACTTTTTTCCAATTTATAGGTAGAATTTCCCAGCTAGAAACCTCCATTTATGATCATTTATGGTTGGGATTTTCCATGGCTATGTTAGTCATAACCAGATGGTATATCCATCAATATCCCAGTATTATTCCATCATTATCCCAGCAAATCATCCCTATAAAACCATATTAAACCATAGTAAATCCTCTTTTTGGCACGGGAAAAGCCATCGGCATCCCAGGGATTGTGCCGGCGCATGGGATTCCACATCTCCAAAAAGGAGAAGATCGCAGCGCAAAGGCGGGTTAGGAACGGTTAGAACTTCAGGGGAAACATGGGAAACTGGTGGTTAATAGTGATATTAATAGTGGTTAATAGGCTATAAACCATGGTTAATAGGCTATAAACCATGGTTAATAGGCTATAAACTTGGGAAATTGATATTAATAGTGGTTTATATAGGCTATAAACCAACAACAATGGGAATATGATGGTGATCTGCTTGGTGGTGACTGGAACCATGGAATTTTATGACTTTCCATTCAGTTGGGAATGTCATCATCCCAACTGACGAATTCATATTTTTCAGAGGGATAGGTATACCACCAACCAGGAGAATGTTGGGATTGACATGGAATCCTTGGGAGAAACCAACAGGGGAAACCTGGGAGAAACGCCAGGGGTCCCCATGAATTGGGAAACGGGCGCCAGGGCCACTCCCAAGCGCAGTGCCCAACGAGGACGGGTCAGACATTGAGACCTCGTCCCGTAAAAAAAAAGTGTGTTAAGTAACACAACGAGTTCCAAAACTGATGAGTGAAGATCACATTTCTATCTGAAGATACCCTCTGGTTATTCAACATAGCCATGGACAATGGCCCATTTATAGATGGTTTACTGTACCTATTAAAAATGGTGATTTTCTATGGCTATGTTAAATAACCAGAGGGTAGATTTCTCTGAAGAACTTCACTGATGAAGTTAGAGAAATCGATCCAACATACTGATGAGTTACCCTCTGGTAATTTAACATAGCTATTGAACATGGCCCATTTTTAGATTATTTGTATATATAGATATTTACTGTACCTATTATGCTTTCCAGTTCGCCATGATACATAACCAGAGGGTATATTCCATAGAATCCCCTAAAATCCCATTAATTCCATATATATATACAAAATAATTCCCAGCATATTTTCCCTTTTTTCCATGGCTGAGTTAAGTTTTCCCACCAACTTGTCACATCGACTTCTTTGTCGTTCTTCCGATGAGACGAACCCCTCTCCATTGGACATTGAGGACTCACTGCTGCGGAGCGAAGAGAGCAGGCCATTCGAAGACTCCAGCTGGATGGTCTGTGGAAATTCCCAGGGTCGAAATCATGGGTTCGTTTGGGTGTGTTTAATATGAACGATGGAAGGGATTAGCATTGCTGAGTTTTCATTCCTCTGCTTACCTGTCATGTTCAATATAGGTTATACGATGTTATACGTAGTAATGATGTAAACGAGCTGACGATATGGCTGACGGAATCTGTTGCGCACCATCCGTTGCGCTTTTTCAGATTGCTGCACGGCGCACTGAGAAGCAACGGATGGCCCGGGCACCCAACTGGCACCTAGGGGGATAAACATCAGTCAAAAAAAGCGAATCAACTGATTCAGCCAACAAAACATATGCAAACATGGGGATTCAGATAGCATTACAATAATATGATATACAATCTTTCATGCGAGATATAACCCAACAAGATAGCTGACTTGCAGACATGGATATACACTACAGCATGGACGTTACTTGCGAAGAACCAACCATGGGATTCTGGATGTGACCTCCCAGTGAGGAGGGCAACCATCCCAGTAACCAACCATAAGACCAAGGAGTAATATATATATATATACATATATATATATATACAGTGTATATATATATGTATATATAATACATATGTATATCATTATATATATATTTATCATGCCTTATATTGGGGTTTCTCCACGGCCCATTTGTTTCAAGCACTTTTTGGGAGTTGCATTGATCCTATCCCGAGGTTGCTACAGCCATGGTGCAGTTTGGGTTTATTGATACAACCATGGTGACAACCTTCATAAGTTAAGATACAGCTCCTATAACTCTGGTGGAATTTGTCCACTTGTAACTACAACCCCCAAGTGTGTCAAAGTCCTGGATTTGCTGGTTTGAGGCTGCTGAATCCACCATTGGAATCTGGCACAATATTCCAGTATTTTTTCAGGTACCAAAAATAAGCAACTCTGAGAATGTCATTGTAACAGACCAAGAGATGGACCATAATGGACACTTGGTTAGGATGTTCTTCCGCCCCATTTGGTGCTTTGGATTACAATGCGTGTGTCCATTTATTGATGTTTTGCTTGTTGGAGTTTGCGCTGGACCCTCTTGGATGTGGGCTTGCGGGCCAAACAGCATTCTTGGCCAACCAGCTGAGTGGCAGTTTATTTCGGTAATCATCAGCGCATGTTTGCTTAAGAATTCTACGTTACCATTTTCTCTTGGCAGTTTGGGTCACCATGAAATATCTAGATATGGGCTGAGAATGGATGATATGGGTGTGTCTGAAAATTATGGAAAACCCCATTTCATCCCATATCACCCATTATCCCATCACCATAATCAATGGGGTTTTCCACTATCCCATGAATATAATTATCATTAATAAATCCCATGAAAATCCCATTCATTATATAATTAATCACCATTATCCCATCATTAAAATGGGCACAACTGGGCTCTCACACATGGTCTTCCCGATTTTAGTGAGAGAAGCAGCCAGTCACAAACCATTTTCGGATCAGAAGCTTCCACGTAGAAAAACACATATTGCATAATGATATAATCATGATTAATCATGTATCTATGCATCATGTTGGGTTACTAAAAGTATGAAATAAAACATACACCAGTATATATATATATATATACACACATAGTATATGTATATTAAATCTAGTACTCAGTATATGCATTGAGCAAACTATATTGGCCAAGAAGTTTTTGGCCATCTCCAAGGTGGCTCAGCGCGCCAAGGTGCCGTGGGATGTTCCGAAATCGGAAGCACGACTTAATCCACGAAAGAATCCATTCGGAAAGGATGGATTTTTCTGTTGGATTGAGTGATTATAAGTGATTTTCCATTGAAAAGAATCCGATTTTCTGATGGCTTTTCCGTCTTTTGGTGAAACTTTATAGTCTTTTCAAAATTATACTTCACTTCCAAAAGACTGGAAGATTGTGAATCAAAGAAACACGCAAACAACTGGGGTTGTTCAACTCCCCTGGAGTTCAACGCTTGGAATATGAATGACATGTGATGTCTCTCGAAGCAAAAGTGTGATTGTGAATTGCCATGTCGGAACAGATAGAATAGTGGACTGTTGAGAGCGTATGACTCCTATCTTGAGATCTGTAGAGCCGCGTTAAGAATGAGAAGATCGGCCCTGGTGGCATTTCATGGGTTCCTGAAAGGGGTTGCGCCACGAGTTATAAGTAGTTATAAGTTGGATTATATATATTTATATATACAACACAACAACCCCCATAATTTCGTAACTGGTAACTATACTTCTATCGAACTTATATCTACCATAAACCCACGTTTTCACTTCGGGAGCAGCGTCTGACTTAACTCAGGCCCTAGAAGCAAAGGCGCCGTTGGCCGCGGCGTTTCACTCGTGGTGACCGAACCTGGATCGCGGTTTACAGATGGGATCACCATGCCATAAACCAAACTGGTGGCTATGGAAATAAAACCAGTTGTAAACCAGGCAATAATCACTGATTGGATCTGATTGGTGGTTTCAAACATGAATTTGATTTTCCATTTCATATATGGGATGGCATCCTTCCCATTGACGAACTCATATTTTTCAAGATGGTTAAAACATGTTAAAACCACCAACCAGATCATGAATGGTACCCAAGTTTTGCAGATGGTTAGATGAGAAAATGGACAGAAATGATGATCTGGTTGGGTTTACAGTTTTACGAAATGTATTACGAAATAAACAATGACCTCATTTTTGAGACTTCATGTTTGGTGGACATCTCCACCATATAGGATCACATAGGATTCACATAGGTATATCGACCATTTGTTTTTTTTTTTTTAAATAAACCATAGGTATATCACTGACTATAGGTCTAAACCATACTCAAGTGTTTATGATAGATATACAATGATATACCTATAGGTTTGAGCTGGCTACACTAACTATAGGTATGTCTTATACCATAAACCCAACAATTGTTGGAATTATGTTCAACTAAGTCACCAAAAATATGGATAAATATGGTGTATATATATATATCAACTAGTGATATAGTGGATTGATTGCTAGATACTGTGGATGGAAGAAATCCTGCACGAGTTGATAGATGGTAAACATCCCATTCTTTATAGGGTTGAAAAACCATCCAATTTGGTGCAGGATTTCTTCCACAGTATCAACAAGTTGTGAATACCAGCTCTAAATCACTGGTTGGTCGTTTCAAATATTTGTTATTTTCCATAATATATGGGATGTCATCCTTCCCATTGACTTTCATATTTTTCAAGATGGTTAAAACCACCAACCAGATCACCATGTTTGTTCGTCAAATTGGTCAAATCCACCATGGTGTTAAAAGCCTCCTTTCCCAGGCGGCTGAAGGTGTTGGCCGTAGCAGGGCGGATGTCCGGGGTGGGAACTAGAACCCAAGATGGCTGTCTTGAAATGGGGGATACATTATATACATATTATATATATATGTATTATATATGTCCATACATGCATGCATGCATATATACATATTATATATATATATATATATATATATTCATTTTTATTTATTGGCTGTAGTGTGCAGTTGTGGAGGTTGTGTATTTCAGCAAAAGGGTAACGGTAGAGAGTCAAAAGAATCAAATCTGCCGCTGAAAGTGTTCTTCATTCAGGGTGTGGATAGCAGCTCAACAGGATGCATTCCGGATCCCTTTGATATGATCAGCTCTACTTAGATGGGCCATGGTTAGTTACTTAACTGTTTTAAACCAGTACAATCCAGTGATGTTTGGGGATATAACCCAATCACTAAGCAGTCAAGTAACTCCATGGTCCATCTATGCGGAGAGACATGTTCGTCAGAGATTCTTTAGTTTGCATAACATCTCCAGGATTTTCTTTGAATGATACAAAGTATAAAATTAAATCACAGGACTGTTTTGCTTCAGCGTCATTTGTGGTGTGTTCTGTTCCCCAACTTTGCAGCCAGCAATGGGAATCGGTCACAACTGAAGGCGAAGAAGCAGCGGTGTCTGATGCAGGCGGTCCTTGGGTGATTTGGGTCGAAGGCTCATAAAATGGCAATTTCAATGCGCCTGGGGAAATATCATGGTAAGAGTGAGAACAAACAAGGCAATTTCATAAACATTTTCGGGTGCCAAACATTTTTGAGACAAGCCCATGATACGAAACATCCGAAACTCGCACATGTGTCATGTATTTATCTTACTTTGTTGGGGACCTTTGACATCTCGAAGAATCAAACAGGTGCCGTACACCCGTGGAGGGACTCAGAGCTGCAAACTGATCTGACTTGAAGCTGAAGTTTGCACAGAAGCAGCGCTGGGGCTGGGGTGGCTGAGATTGACTCAAATGCTTAATACTGGTTGGTGGTTTGGAACATGAATTTTATTTTTCCATATATTGGGAAGAATCATCCCAACTGACTTTCATATTTTTCAGAGGGGTTGAAACCACCAACCAGTAATACATGTTAATACAACCTCTCAAGAGTTTGTATAGTTTCAGCATGACCCAATCACACAACTCCGATTCCAATCGCGTGTAGTACTTGGTATGTTCATACTTGTTCAATCTGGTTTATAGATGTTCGGCGTTTAAAGGTTATCCTCAGAATTGGTTGAAAGAAATATTTAGAGGAAAGACCAACGTCTGATAGGAAGATCATGTGAACAAAATCCTGGTTTCCCGCATATGTTCCCTTAATGTTAGTAAAGCAATGTCACAAATCACCCATATTTTGATAGTTTCTACCCTCTTGTAAATTAACATAGACCTGCAAATAGCCAATTTTTAATTGACACTAATCTTCCAACCCCTATCTGGCAGGGTCTATGTTAATTTACTGGAGGGTACCCATAAAAATGGTAGAATTGGGGATGGTGGATCCTATTACATTAAACCAATCCATTGAGCTATGCTTAAACCACCACCAGCCGCTCCACCAATGCAGGCGATGAAGAGAAAGTCGAAGGTGCCGAAAGTGGCGTATGGTGTTATGGGATGTTTCCGAAGATTGTCACAACTTTTGGCGGTAATGATAGTTGGGTAGTTGGGAAGTTGGGAAGTTGTGGTTCCTGATGCTGTCGTTTTGGAAAGTTTCTTGATATCGAACAGGATGGGTTACAATGTTGGGCCATGGGGGTTCCAGAGATTGTAGTCATTTGGCCAACTGGATGGCCATTCCATAGCCATATTGGGTACCCAATTGTGATCCACCTCTGCAGCCAGGTGCAGCCAAAGAGCAGGCAGCCGTAAATTTTAGGGGTCGGAAAGCAGTCTGAAGGGAGTAGAATGCCTTAAGGAATTTAAGGAGACCACATTGGATCATATTTGAGAACTGATTTTAGGCCAGTTCTCATTTTTAAACATGTTCAAACCATGCTCCCCCTGGTCCCGATGAGATACAGCAAGGACAGAACACATGAACACAGTTTTGTTGGAGATATGTAATTACTTGTAATATGTGTGTATATGATATATCATCGAGAATAGAAGCAATAGATGTATATTATATACAACTCTACACACAAACACATATATATATATAATTATATATATACAATATGCAAAAACAACATGCGATAGTCCACAGCTGACACGCCATAGGTTAGCACTAGCAAGATCTGTGGCTTGAGGATGTATGCGATGCCTTGCCTAAGATTTTCCCACTGTTCACCGCCTATGTTGACCCATAGTCATGGGCCCAATCCCCAGTTTCAGAACCACTCACTGATATCACTTATGGTTAAGTTTATATCCCATATCTATACCCATTAGAACAGAAGAATCCCATGATATATCTGATATGGCAGACATATAATTTTCACTGGATATATACCCTCTGGTAAACTAACATAACTATGGAAAATCACAACTATTAATGGGAAAACTCACTATAAATTGCCATTTTCAATAGCTATGTTAAATTACCAGAGGGTACATATACAATCATATACAAATATCATCATATCGGGATATAATGGGACCCAGTACTTACTTTATGGATCACCAATAATGGGCTAATATTCCATCATTAATCCACCATTAATGTAATATAATCGCCACGATATGACGACATGATACATATATATATATATACAACTATGAACTATAAAAACAACAGCAATGGAGACATTAATTTCCATGATTTTCCTTTATAACTATAATCGCCGCTATCATATGCTAAGATCATAGTTAAATATAGTTAAATAACTATATTACAGTCTATAACTATGATGGAAATAGCTGTCTAATAACTATATTACCGTTATAATGTCTATACTTCTGGGTAAATTATAACAACCCCACTGTTCTCCCGAACCCTGGAATCATGGTTTATTTCAGGGGAATCATCCCCAAATGGCCCAACAATTCAGGTTAGTGAAATATTATATATAATTTACCCAGATAAATGGGGAAATCCACCAAAAATTGATGGTGTTTATAATAGAATATATTTTATATTATGGATGATAACTGAGGGGTACCTCCAGATCATTATTTCATGGTAAATCATGAAACACTCCTCCCACAGGAAGTCACCTTGACGCTTCAAGGTGCCAGCGTTCTGTTACTGAATAAGCCGCACGGAGTACTGTTTGGGGTTATGGTTTACGATAGGAAAAAACCATAGGAACATGGTGATTTATCCAAGAAACATGGGGGATTTCTTATGGGGAATTATAGCTGATGTATGGTGAAGTTGGTGAACATAACTCAAATTTCACTACGGCACTATGGTTTATGGTACTTATAACGAACTAATAAATGGGGTTTATAAAGCAACAGACACAACTGGCGTGCTCCACCAGTAGGTCAATCATCGAACTGAATGGGCCTCATTTTCCATAGTGATAGTTGGTGTTCCGTATTTTGCCGTGATTGGAACAAGAAAACCCCAGGACTGGTTTGTACTTCCAACTGTATCCAAGTGTGAGGTATTGGGGGTGTATGTATGACCTGAAAAAACACGATTCGCGAGACTTTCCGATAATCGAGCATTTTCAGTGGCAAAGCCCCAGGTTTATTTTATTAGCACAAATCATTTTCTACATATAGCAACCCCCGAAAAGATAGAACAGTACGATCATCTACGATCCACGTGGATCAATTCTCCGAAAATAATAGTGATGATATGTTTTTGTTTATACCCAACTCAACCATGGTTTCTAGATGTTTCTGCGAGGTGTAGCTGAGATTTTTATTGTTGGTGATTGGGACCCAGACCCTGTGGGGACCCCCATTTCAGGTGAGACAGAAGACGCCTCGAGGCGCGGGTTTTGACGAATATCTGGCTGGAAGAAATGGAATCTGACTGGTCATTCCTGTCTGAAGAGACTTCCATTTAACATTATCATTAGAATATGGTTTATCAATGTTTATCATATTAGTGGTATCTCATACTTCCATGAAATATGTTAAATCTTCAGGATTCTATCTAACATTATCATTATATATATATGAATATATGAATCGATGTTCGTCCCAAAGAAATGGACCATGAGGGGATTTGCACTTCCTGGGTACGATTTGATGACCATGGCGGCCATTGGAGTCGCATGTGAAAATTGGATCTCAACATATCACAGCACCTTTGGGCATCATGTCAATCATGTGGATAGCCAACTAGAAAAAAAAAAACGGCCAGTGAAACTAGTAGTTACACGCTGGTAATTTATAACATAGCTATTGAACATGGTACATAGAAATAGTTGATTTACTTGGGTATAAGATGTTGATTTTCCATTAAACATCTTGATTTTCCCAGTAAAAATGGTGGTTTTCCTATTATGTAAAAAAAACTGTTATTTTCCAGTTCGCTTTTCCAATCTTTTTTTTTCAGTTTCAGACGTAGCGATTTACATCGCCAGACTTTGATAGTTGGGAGCCATATAAAAAAATAATAACAAAAACAAAACTGGCGTTGTGTCCCAAGTATATTTTCCTGATTTGTCCTAAATTACATTGCACAATTTACAATATTGTTATACTTCATTTATTGAATAACATGATATAACATCTATGTCCCATTTACCAATAATTTGCATCCGGTTTACCACTACATTTACCATCAATCTGGGTAAATTATAACGACCTCACTGTTCTCCCGAACCCTGGAATCATGGTTTATTTTGGGAAATCATCCCCAAATGGCCATATTTCAGGTTAGTGAAATATCATATATAATTTACCCAGATAAATGGGGAAATCCACCAAACATTGATGGTGTTTATAATAGAATATCCTCTATATTATGGATGATAACTGAGGGGTACCTCCAGATCAATATATGTCCCGTTCATATTTCCCATTGATATTTCCCATTCGTGACGAAATTGGGCCACCGCCAGGGCGAAGGAGGCGGGTTTTTTGTCGGGGAGTGCTAGGACTCCTGGGGACCCCTGGACAGGATGAAAAAGGGCATGAAAAACACGTGGTATCATGGTACATCATAGTGGTACATCATAGTGGTATCATTGTGGTATACAACATTGACATTCATAGAGCTATAGAAAAGAGTTATATGATATATACCTATATTACTGATATAATTGTGTATAGATAGTGGTATATAATACAACATGATGCATGATGATGAATGGTCTGAAGTTTCACAGGTCAGGTGTTTCGTAGCATCCAATTCATTGAATGAGGGACTCCGGGATGCGTGTCCCAGATCTTAGAGTGTGCTTAGATTGTACTTCAGCCAGATGATTTATGTCCCACATAGCCCATTAACATTTAGTATACGTATTTATATGTATATCGTTATTTATCCATTATTGATTATGCCCCACACATCCATTCTGCATACAATCCCATACAACGAAGTGAGATAGAACGGAAAACTTGTGTACATATATAATGGTACAAACTTATCTGATATCTTAATGTATACATTTTTATATATATATACATATGTATATACATATATATATATTTATCCACATCTCCATGACACGAAAATAGCACGTAAATGCCCCCTTCGTATCACAGGTGCCCACAGCTCCCACGTCGCCGGCAGCCACCTCACCGGCAGCCCCTTCAGCCCATCAAGGCGCTGCATTAACTGGCCCGAGTCATACCAGTTTTAAGTACTTATAATCAGTTACCCTCTGGTTATTTAACATAGCCATGGAAAATCACCATTTTTAATAGATAAACCATCTATAAATGGGCCATTTTCCATGGCTATGTTAAATAACCAGAAGGTATAATTAATAAATGGGGTTATAAATGGGGTACTGAGTATAATTATACATTAATCCCATTTACTAGTTATAAGTTATAATCAGTCATTTATAATACCATGGAATGTATATGTAATTAATTAATCCCATTCATAATCAATTGTAACTGATAAATGGCCATAACTTTGGGCCATAGGAGTAAAAGCCTTATATTTGAATGTGAAAATAAACTTCACCTTCAACTCGTATTCATTTTTTTCGGCATTAAACAGATGGTGATATAGGTGACACCTGCAGTATTTTGATGCAATTCATAGTGACAAATGGGATGATAATAAATAGTGATGTAATTGATGGGGCATATAATGAACTCTGTGGTTATTGAAATAGGTATCATGTATGGTGACGGAAATACACTGGATATTATGAGGATATAATGAACGCATGTTAGTGGGATAGAACTACAGCCAATATCTGCAGGAATTTCCAGAGTGATATTACAAAATCTAAGGGCTATTTCGAAAAATTATATATAGTGAATGGGGCATGACTTGTTATAATATCTATACTGAATAACTTTATTGTATAAACAACTACATATGCTATATGGGTTTCTTCAACGATAGTGGATGGCCCCCCAAGTTATGGCAATGCGAATTGTTTGAAATGATTGAAAAACCATTGGATGAACGGGGCACCGTATTTTCAGACGAACTGTTGTGATTATATGTTCGAGATATGGTTGGCATCTGGTTGAACAGAACATGACATGTTGACATATGTTGACAATATGGAATGAACACGGGTACTAAATCAACAAAGGCCGCACATGATACACAGCAACAGCGTCATATTTTCCAACAAAATATCGAGATCTTGACCAACAAAGATGCCCAGCCAAAGTAAGACGAACTACTCAAGGCGGATTTGCTTTTTTGAGAGTTTCACCGGGGATAATTATGGTCAATTATGGTTAATGAATGGGAGGATTTACTCCTGTTTGCGCGCTTGCTGAACCAAAGGTGAACCAAACACAGGCAGGAAGATGTATTTTTAGCAGACACTGCGAAGCCAATTTCTGGGTCGATTACTACTCCAGTGGCCTTTGCGGGCTTGACAATATCCCAATCGGCACACATCAAGCCCTACGCAATATCCGTAGCTCAGCAAAAAGATGGGATGATCTACCAATATTTACCATCTAATACCATCTATATATATATATATATATCGTTCTTTGATATGATATATCAATACATATATTATTATATTATATTGTATTATATTATATTATATTATATTATATTATAGTTTTATACTATACTACATTATACTATACGATTCGTACGATATTATATTATATTATATTATAATATTATATTATATTATAATATTATATTATATTATATACCAGGCAGTTACTTCTGCCCTCTAATGGAAGCCACTTAGACCCAAAGTGCCAAACGGTCACTTACAAGATCAATCATTCATAAGTGACCTCGTTTCATGAATCCGTAAGTGACCTCTTTGCCTGGCTGATCTCATGATTTCTGCGTGTCACTGCGTGTCACTTGCGTGTCACTGGGGTTTCGAGGTGGGATGAAACGAGGTCACTTAGGAGCCTGAAAAGGTCACTTAAGCCTTGAAAAGGTCACTTAAGGATTGGCTGTCTGCGTGTCACCTGCGTGTCACGTGCGTGTCACTGGTAGGCCACTGTTTGGTTCGTT
>Ga0126342_10012648_pt1 | contig 15032 bp, 13 predicted proteins | sample Cyp1metagenome_FD_92528 | JGI IMG/M metagenome (GOLD analysis project Ga0126342, IMG submission 92528) | Coral microbial communities from Lord Howe Island, Old Settlement Bay, Australia - Cyphastrea 1 metagenome | ecosystem: Host-associated > Invertebrates > Cnidaria > Coral ...
AGTTTCTGAATTTGATCGGACACCTTTGTTTGGCCAAATGGCTTCGGATAAATTTTATCTACTCGTGGTCAACAATCTAAAAATCTAACTGAACTATTCAATTCAAAAAACATGCACCAAATTCATATGTCATGTACCTTCCTGTCATTAAAGAAAACAAAACTGGAAAAAAACATATCCTCTATAAAATAGGGATCTCTGACGCCCCCCCTCCTGAACCCATACTCGGAGCAGAATCATGCAAAACCATGGTTTGGCTATAAAATTGGGGGTCCAACCAACAGAAAAACAATACATAAAACGTTTTATGCAGGGCCATGACCCTCGCTATTTCATAGAGGGGTTTGGATCAGACATACTACAACTACACTATACAAATTACACTGCGCTACACTACAACTACAACTACACTACAACACAATACCACGCTAGACTACACAACACTACACGACATTACGCTGCACTACACTACATTAATTACACCACACCTCGACTACAACTGCAACTGCGCTTGCAAATACACTAGTTACACTACATTACAGCTACAGCTCCACTACACGACACTACACTACAACTAGAGTAACAGCTGCACTACACCACACTACATCCACCAGTTGTGGTAAGGTGACCACTGCAACCATTGCAACCATTCCAAAAAACACAACTCCAACCACCTGTGGGTGCATCAGTGGATTCGCCCTGCCATCCGCAATTCACAACAACCAACCTCTCCTATAGGTTTCCTATTTTTGAAACTTCCGCCACCGCCTTGTGCGGTACTACTGATACTTTTACCCCAACTTCCACTGCAGCAGCATCTGTGAGGAAAGCCCAAAACGAAAACACATTGTGCTCAGCACAAAAGTGGACACACTGTTTTGGGAAAAAGGCCAACAACAACACACACAGCTGGATGCCATTCAGCTCCCCACAGCTTTTTCGAAGGCGGCTCACTTTTTTTCACTCAGCTGGCATGGCTGATCCCACTACAACGTTCCAGTCTTTGATGTCATAGGATGGCACCTCCAGTGGTGGGTGGTGCATCAACAGGCAGAAAGCTGAAATAAATCCGCCTGAAATCGCCACTCACAGCATCTTACAACCGGTCCAAGTTAATTACAAGGAAATCTCGGGGGGAAACGGGGTGGAAATTATGAGACCTGGTCCAAGAAACATGCCCCATATCCACTCCCAAAGAAATACATGTAACTTTGGTTTCTCCATCAAAAAATGTGCTCTGGGACCCGCACCAATCCGTTCACCACGTAGGGATCTTCTTTGACGTAGGCATCAAGCTTCTCCCGTTCGATCCTTGGCCCAAGCCAAGAATTGGAACATCTCATCATCAAAGATGTGCCCTTCCAGTGTTGAACGTGGGACCAACATGGACCAACATCGAACATTGGGTCCAAAACAATTTTTGCGACCTGGAGATCGGAGAGGGAACATGTTTGGGTTTCCCCACGAGATTGCGCTTTGGGAGTTTCCAGTTGCCACAAACCGGGCTCCCACACCCCCGCAACACGATCAGGGCACCCTCTGGGGGATCCATTGCTCCTCCCAGTAGGACCTCAGCCATTGGAGGTTGATTTGGAGCTGGAAATATCTGTTGTTTTTCATGGTTTTTCCTCTCCAAAAGGTGTCAAATATGGCGAAAAATGTGTTGACTATCAATGGTGACATATATGTTGACTATCGTTACACCTCATATAAATCGATTTGGTGAAATGCACCATGGCCGTTTGGGAATGGCGTACGGAATGACTCAAGGAGTTGAACCCTGCCTGGTTCAAGTCTGCGAGCTTCTTCCAGTGCGCCAAGTGTCCTGTAACACAGCACCCCTAGCAACAAATGGAGATGGAAGCATCTAACCACAACACTAAAAGGCGGTTGAAACAAGTTGAAACTGCGAAACTGGCATTTCATTAACATACGACATATGTGACATAGGAAATACGAGTCCAATAGATGCACCATTTTTTTCGATAACTCTTGGACTCTTAGCAATCTTAGAGTGTTTCAGTTCACTCACATCCGTGCCATAGATCCTGCCCGATGGGGAGCTCGCTTTTCCAGGACATCGGCCACGTAGTCCTGGGCTGCAAGATTAGTGGCGCAGCGGTAAGTTGCCCCAAAAGGCGCAGATAGAAGTGCCTTTGAGCACCGAAATTCACCCAATTCGATTCTGCAGGGAATGCTGGGTGAAACTTTGAAAAATGAAACATGAACACCTCCACCACAACTTGAAATCTTGGAAGAACGCTGAAGTCCCAGGTACATAGCGCAGCAAGAGGCACTTGCACACTGGCACGGCGGTTGTTGTCGCTGTGGCAGTGGCACCGCTGTTACTCCGCTTCGCTGCCGGCTCCTGGATCGGGATAACGGATGAAAAGGAGCTGTACTTTCCAATCTTTCCATTGATTTCCCAAAGAACATCCAAAGGTTTTGTTGGGAAAATCAGTGGACAATCATGGGAAGACTCATCTACCAGCCCTTCAAAAACCCTACTTTCCTGCACTCTGCCGATAAAATCGATTGGCCCTGCCCTACCAGCCTCAGGACTTGCCATGGCTTAGCAATCTCAGGGTCGCTTCAGATAGGAAGTGGATGGCCCCAATGGCCACTTGATATCGTTCATGACTTGAAAACTATCTGGAAACACTCCCAGCGATGGGCTGAGCATTTTCGATGCGCAAAGCCAAGAAAAAATCTTCGACTTCCATCAAATCCACAAAAAGATTGACCAACCAGGTGATGAAGGATTCAGAACTATTTAGCCTCCTCTTCATGGAACGAACCCATGGTTCTGAACTCTCCAGGTGAAATGTACCACAGGCTGAGCTGAACAGAGAAGTTGCGGCAACAGGCTCGGGACAGGGTCTGAGGAATAAGGACATGGTATACACAGAACAAGAGACTTCACCTCTGGGTCTTGTTCTGAGCGATTCAGAATCATCTACTTTCCGAGGTTCTATCATTATACAAGGAAATGATTGGCCCAAACAAGAAGGAATCAGGCTGAAAATAGTAAGGAAACAACTTTTCCACCTCTGGTGGAATCTCTGTGCAGAACTCTATATTTGAGAAGGTTGATGCATCCCAGCATTTTGCAGACTGCCACATTGTCGAATCAGCAAATCGGGCAGGGATATAGATCGAAGTATGGGATGGACCCACCTTTCAGATTCGTCTTTGGACGAAAGAATGGTGTTGGAAAATCCGGTCTATTTTGGATGTCGACAAATCTTCACCTGTCAACATGACCCAAGATTTAACATGATTTAACCCACAAAAAGCGTCACGAAATTCCGGTGAGCACTTGGTGCACCAGATTCGTTGCCGCAACATGCTCACCGGGCCCTCTGCATCAGCAAAGGAACATCATTCATCGCGGGGGTGGCTGCAACAAGCAAGGCGACGCGATAAGATCGGATTCTCACAGATTTGTTTCACCAATCTGCCAGTTTTTTTGAGGGCTGAATGAGGCTGGTCTGGCAGCTGCAAACTCCCCAATGCCGCTGCCAGGCAAAGAAAGCTGAAGAGTTTGCAGGAAATCGAGGGCGGCAGGGTGCCCGCGTAGGGGGCCAAGGTGCCTCCAATGCGCATGGTCATCTCACCTCAGCCCATCACCCGGCCACGGCCTGTGGGGATTTCAACTTGTCAACCCTTCGCGGGGAGGTTGAAGGACCCCAAAGATGTGCCAAGTTGCAAGCCGGGAGCACCTTCTTGCGCGCAGACTCAGAGAAGATCTCAACAAACGCCTGGATTAGCAAGTTGAACTACCCTCAACTGGAAATCCCAAACCAAATGGGCATTTCAAATGGGAAAGTCTTCAAAAAATGGCTGGGATTCACCCAATAAATAATAAACAAATTACGCTACCTGAAAGGCCCAATTATGTCAACCATCCAAGGCGTTTGAAAGCCCATCATGCGAAGGCACGTAGATCGTGGTAAAGCACAAGTCCAAGCAGATTCGCCCAAGCATCGCTGAACCCATCACCAGAGCACTTCCAGGTTCGCCAGTGCTGCAGAGAAACAAACCTGACGCCAGGAGACGCTAATGAAACTGACAAGAGGCCGGGATTCGATTTCTTACACACCTTTTGAATACATTTGGGTACAGCATCACAACCCGGATTTTGGGCGAACATCCAGGATTTTCTCCAGCTCCCCAACTACTACTAAGGTTTCCAAGTGACACACCGTGGCCAAAAAGAAAGCTCCCGCTTGAACCCGGCTTCGTCCCAAACTACTGGCGCTCAGGGCTAAAAGATAGCCAAAGATGTCAGCGGCGCTAAAGAACATCATGCTTCTGTACCTCCGGAAGGTGAGTGGAACCAACTACAGTTTGGGACGCACGTTCACACGCGACGCAATTTAGCTGTTTCTTGGGAAATACCAGGCGGAAAATAGCAGCAGCGTGTTCAAATTCAACATGTCAGCATCATACCAGCACTATTGGCAGATCCAACACTGTTCAGCTTAAAAAAAAGACTGCAATAATCGACCATGTTCATTGCCAAATGGTTTGCATCAAGCATTATCAGACATTATCAGCTCTAGAATTCTGAGGGGAATCCCCCGATAGCCAGGTCACTTGTTGGGGGAGAGCTGTCCAGCTGAATAGCTCAGACCCCAGAAGCCGCTGCAACTCGCCAGGAAACCGCTGGCCAGTGCCATCCCATGGTGCCATTCCTAGGGGTCCAGGGGGGCCCAGGGGGCGTTTCATCAACAAACGCAACAAAGAATGGGAAACCAATGGGGAAACCAATGGGGAAACTAATGGCCAGCAAGCATGATGAAATATGATGAAGTCTGTTTTCTCTTCTCCCACCAAACTCATCAATTCGAAGCTCAAGGAAGTCTGAGTGTCTTTAGCTGTCAGGCTGGTGGACTCAGCACTCACCTCTTCCTTCTTCCACAGTGCCTTGCTGGCCGCTGGCAGAGAGCACAGGATCTCCCAGCGCTTCGGGAAGCCGATGAGCAGCGCCAGGAGCAACGGCACGGATTGAGACAGGAACACCTGAAGCCGCCAGTCCCACAACAGCATGGGTCCCCCACAGAGGAAGGCTTGTAGAATATCCACCAGGCAAAACCCCACGTTGGCGGACACTAAGGCTGCATTGCCCCAACCTGGAGGCACAGCTTCTTGCACATAGACCGTCTCGAGAAATACGATGTTCTGCAGGAGTCCTTGTACAAATCTCACAGCTGTGAAGACTGCCAGGTTTCCTGCCGTCAGATGTGGCAGCGTCGCAGTTGCCAGGGCGACCATCAGGAGCCCTATGCAGCCAGCTACGATCAGCTGAGCTTTGTCGAAAGCCGACATCAGGTGTTGAAGGAAGAGGGAACCCACCACCCAACCGCCAAAGATAGCAGTGGTGGTGATTGTCAGGGTCTCCTCTGTCAACCCCGGCAGGGCCGGGTCCGCAGCGATCTTGTGGTCAATGAAGATGGGCAGCAAAATCCAGGCCGCTGACAAGGAATGAATGCAAAGGCCAACCCCAACGAAAGCTCGAACCTGAGAAGATCAAACATGATCAAACCAAGTCCAATCTGAGCAATCTGAGATTGAAATTCATTCGAAACACACGGGTTGGAGCTCCAACACTTCATCAAAATCCAACTTGCAGGAACTGAAAGACGTCAAAAGCCAACACGAGAATGGTTTTAACTCTGTATCAACGCTGCACGGCACCGAACACACATACAGCATGGATACAACTGGGCAAGGAAGCCCCAATTCTTGACCATGCCTTGAAGTGCAAAGCCCTCCGTAAGCATATGGAGACTTATGGCTAATCCAACAAATTCCGAATCATCAGTGGTACGCAGGATATGTTGGTGCATAACTAACCAAAAATCGTGGTGCGAAAATGATTTAAGGTTTTTAATCTACAGATAGTTTTTCAGTGTCTTTGTTCACTGGAATATGGATATGGAATGGGGGTTCGAATTTCAGCTTTGGGTTGTGTCCCTCCAAAAAATTGCAGCCACAACGTTGCGGACACAACCTTTTTCCTATAGGTTTCTAGCTGGACACCCTAGAAAAAACTACGATTCAAAATGCTGAACCTACACTTGCATTGCCCATTTCCTAGTGGTGCCAAAAGTCAGCATATATTGCCAACATCAAGTTTCCTACAATTTGCACTTCATTTTTGGGGCACAACCTGGTTCCTACAAAATGGGGACCTGGCGAACTTAGAAAAATCAATATTTCTACGATTTACCTATGCGACGTCAGTCAAATTGTAGGGGATATTCGTTCCCCCATTACAGTATATGGAGGGGATTCCACTCAAATTGTCCCTTAAAGCAAGCCAATGAACCTGGGAGTCATCCACAGAGCGAAACTGAACGGGCATTCTGCGACGTCGTCGCCGGGCATGAGCCAAGGGAAACCTGAGGCAGCTGTTGCCCCTGGACACCAGGCCGAAATGAACGATACATTGATGCACGGACTACCTATAGATGAGTATGTCGTACGGTCGTACGTGTGTAAAAAGGGAACGGATTGAAAATCGAAATATCAATAAATTCAACCAAGACTGTATACCAAAACATGCGGATAGTTGGGCGCTACCCGAATATCCCCAGAATAGAGGGACAACCACTGGCCGGTAGTAGTTTTTTTGCCAGCAAACACGGGGAAATAAGCAGACACAGGCTGTCAGACACAGGACAAGTAAGACCCAACACCAGAAATGATTCAAACAGCGTTGGACCAGCTGAACTATTTGTTTGGTGGCAAACGAACTGTCTGAGTCTGGTGGATTGTGCAGTTCCCAAACTCTGCCAAACCATGCACAGTCCACTATTACCCAGCTCTCAGTCAGCCATCATGGAATGTGACCCATTCACAGGGTCAGCCTTGGTAGGCTCAACTGCCGGGTCATGCGGGTCGTCCATTTTGGACATCTGATCAGGGCTAAGCGGCTAAGCAAACCTTGTGCCCAACAAACAACCAAGAAAACCCTGTTATCCGTGCTGGGACACAGGAAACAACTCAGCAGGATGAAGGTTCTGCACCATTCAAATTCCACCAAGTCTTGCAGCTGGCTCCATCCACCGCGAAGCGGGTGCCATCGGTCTGTCTCCATGTGCCCTAAATTTCCTCTAAGCAGCTGAGGTCAGATCACCATTTTCTCCCAAAAACAAGAGTCTGACTCAGATTTACCTTTCACTTACATGTTCATCTGGGTTCTTCTTCAAGTGTGCATTCAAACGAACAACTTGAGAAGGAACAAGTTTCTCTTCAATGAACATCTTGACAGTCTTGACGGTCAATAAACTCAATTCATTGTGATTTGGTGCCAACGAGGCGATCCATGGAGTCCCGACATGTTTTTTTTCAAAGGCTTGGGCCCAAAAAAGACTGGCTCACCGTGTCGGATCCAATCGTGGGTGGATCCTACCCTCCAGGAGCCCTACTTCTGTGGCGACTTGTCTAAGCCAGCCATGATCCAACATTGTCGCAGCAATCCACCAAACCGAACTTATGGGTGAAAATAATATATGTTCTTATGTTGGTACTGCAAGTTGCACATGACTGACGGGTTCCCGTATTTTTTCACCCAAGGGCGACCTGAGCAACAGATTTACATCTCCCCGCATTTTTTGGTCCTGAAGCGGGGACAAGGCTCTACGCTTTGCTTGCCTTTCCCGGTTTCGTTTGCCAGGTCTCTTGCACTCGTGGCAAAACCGGCAGTTCTCAACTGTGCAGTCTTGTTTGTTTCTGCAAAGCGGTATGGAATGGCGACATAGAAAAGTGTTCCGTTCGGCATTGCCCTTCTGCACTTCTTCAAGAGGTTCCTTTGGCTCGACTTTGTTCGTGGAAGTTGCTAGCTCCTTTGCCAAGCACAAAGGTTCAATCTACAATTCCCCTTCGCCGTGATCTATGCTGTTTATTGTTGTTTACTATACTGTACAGTGAAGGACGTGAAATTTAGGTAAATCGGTAAATCTAAAAAGAACATCGCCTTTGTTCCACAGAGCCAACACACGACCTGCTTGCAGCCACACCCGCAACACTCGCTAGCGCCACCACTACACACCAGGGAACACATGTTAATTATTGAGGACTTGCGCGGTGAACGTTTGGAGAACAAGTCAACGCGACAAACAGAGCACCTCTTGTGCACTTAGGCCAAAATGTGCCACTAAAACATGAAGATTCAACTCATGATAGGAATGGTAAATGTGAAAATGATGTAACCGTGATAATATGTCATGTCAAGCTGGTGATAAAAATCGCATTGGTGTACATTGATATTTGACGGGATTGGATGAGCTTAGGCTAAGGTGGATTGCCTGCCCAGCCTTGGCTGCGGAATCAATGACGCCTGGCCCTTGCAAGCGCTTTGAGTTTTTCCGTGTGCTGTACGGAATCATGGAAGAAAGCTCTGTGAAAGATTTTGTCCTTGGAGACATGGGACAGCTGGGACCACAGCTGGAGCTGGATCTTTGGATTGGGAAATGTTCAACCTCCAAAAAGGGGTTGGAAATGTTCAACTTCCAGGTAGATTAGGTTTTGGGGGTCAATCCCACTAGTGCTTCTAAAGGGAAAGAAACAAACAGAAGGGTCTGAAATGGGATCATGTCAAAATATCGAACCCAAGATCCGGGCTTTCCCCAGAGAAATCGCTCTGAAATGGGTTATTCCCTGAGACATTGACCCAAATGCAAATCGAATGACCGGCAAAAATGCAGGTAGAAGGATGCACAGCAAATTGCAGCCCAGGACAAACCAGTACTGCGTCTCCGCCACAGTGTCCCAAATTGCCAGCCGTAGCATATCCCAAATTGCCAGCCGCAGCATATCCTGAAGAGATATCTGATATCAGTCCCAAGGTTTGTTCATGGTTGTTTCGTTCCCTGTTTCAATCATTAAATCCCCATACCTGGTCCATACCAGTCATCTGCAAATCACTGCAAATCTGCGTCCAAAACCCATTGGATATCCATCCCCCAAATCTATGGAAACTTTCTGATGTGTTTTTTGGTGCGTTTTCATCCCCAGATCCCACTTTGCGGTGCATCCCAGTTGGTAAGTATAGGCCATAGCCCACAAATAACTGGGGTCACAACCATTACGATGAGCCAGAAGAGCCAGCGGGGCAGCTTGGCCGTCCACGAGGACCCAGTCGCGTGGCGCTCGCAGGACAGGCAGCACACGATGACTTTGTTACAGAGTGCCACCAAGAACAACCCAGGGAAATCATCCACCGCTTGCAGGTACCACACAAAAACGAAGGCGACTGTTGGAACATATTTTTCAACCTGAATCACCTGAGAAGTGAGGAAATGATGGAAAATCGAAATGTTTCGAATGTAGGTCGTGACATAGCATTTTTTACGTTTATATGAATCTATTGTCTTCTTTGAGTCCATGTTCGGTTACGCCCTGTTAGTCAATTCCATCAAATTCTGTGCATCAATTCGCAAATTTATGGTGAACGGTGAACACCGTGCCTGAGAGATGAAGCGCATCAGGCGTATCACTTTCGTCCGCATTCTCCATCCGCTCCATTGAAGTTGCCTCAAGAAGTAGTAGGATGGACCAACCTAGCTAGCGGGGAACTCCGAAAATCTGTGGGAAAATACATCCGAATATCATCCGAAGATCGGGGAACTGTTCATTGCCTTAGATTACCAAAGGGTCAAAAAAAACGCTTCAATCAATTTTTGAAGCGATGAAAATAAAATTCTTTGCGCGCCACACACTTGTTGGTCCAAACATCATGTCTTCAAACGTTTATTTACGGGATTGGGTCAAGACATTGTGCACCCCAAATTTGGTTGCAGTACCCAGACGTGGCAATGCTTCCGTGGATCTGAAATCTTGACCCCCCAACCGTTTGAGTGGATTGGGGGTTGGGGGTTGATGGATGGCTCTGAGCCAGTCCTTCAAAACGGGTGCTTCTGCAGGATATCCCATATCTAGATAGTTTCAAGGTGACTTGAAAATGATACAGATATATTGTGAGTGGCCCAAATATTGTTTGTTCCTACCCACGTTCCCCATATTTGCGGATGCTATCTGCTGTGTTCACCCAGTGTTCTGAAGCCAAAATTGGAACCGACCAACAAATCTTGGTTTGCTAGGTTCGGTATTTTGCCCATATCTTTACATAACCGAACGAAGTTTAGAAGTCAAACTTTTGACAAGATGGACAGATGGAAAAGCAGAGGTGGGAAGAGTCAAAGAAGAGAAAGGAAGAAGGAAGAAGATCAGAGAAAAGAAACGAAAAAGAGAGAAGATCAGAGAAGAGAAACGGAGAAGAAAGAAGATTCAGGCGCGCAAAAAGGTAGAAAAGTCGCGAAACACTGCGTTTTCCCAAGGTGTGGGGGTTCCGCAGGTGAAAAGATAGGCTCAGTAAAGGGGAGGGTGCAAAGCCATCTGGCGGGATGAAAGATCAAAAATTGCACGCCGCTGTGGCGCGAAACACATTTGGAAGTCAAAATAAAAGCACCTCACGTCCAGAGCAATTTTGGCAGTTGAGATGCTCCAAATGTGAACGCGGCTGTGGCGCGAAGCGCGTTTCGCAGTCAAAATGCTAAATCTGCTAAAGACATCACATGTTGTTCGGAACACTTTTAGGAGGTCAGAGTGTCGAAAAAGTGCGTGCTGTTGTGGCGCGACGCACATTCGGAAGGCAAAACGTTAAAAACACACCAGGTTGGGACCACTTTGGACGTCGAAGCGTCGTTTCCCAGTCAAAAGGACAAATTTAACGCAGCCGTTATAGTAAAGGACCTAAATGACTAAAGGCCTCAAAAAAACTCAAAATAAAAATTCATACCTTGAAAAAAATAACATGTCCGCACCGTAAGATCAGCAGCAGCCACATAGAGCGGGAGCACTCATGAGAAAAATTGGTCACAAAATCGCAAAACCATTTTTTTGCATTTTTTTGGCACAAACCTGATTTCGTGGATTTTTCACGGCCTTTTCAAGGGGTTTTCACTGGGTTTTCACGGCCTTTTGACGGTTTCTTCACGGTGTCACTATTTTCGAAAATTTCGAAGTTGCGCCCTCAATTTTTTAAGCATTGGATATCTTTGAGGGTGGGACCTTGCCCGGCTAAGTTTCACAAAAATACGACCTCAAAAATAATCACATAGAGAAAACCTCAGTCCCAAAGGCCTAGTTTAACCAGGCCTTTAGCAAAGGCCTAGTTTAGCGAGGACTTGGACCGACAGGGTTTTTTCTTGCAGGGGCAGTGGATTTTGCAACATGTTTAAAAAAAAGAACGGCAGGCGTGGGATATTTGAAGAGCCTCTGCAAAGATGCAATTTGTGTGGCAAGCTCAGTACAAGAGACCTTTTCATCATATATGTGCGGAGGTCGGGAAATAGAGTTCCTGAGAGAGGTTGCATTTTGGAGAACCAGATCCTCAGGTTTCCTCGGGCGATTGTGCCTGACAAGTGCAACGCTTCGTGTGACCTGGCGTTACTTTTTCTTGGCAGGCGCGGTACTTTGGAGAGATGGGATGGAGAAATCGCAAAACGCATTGGCACGAGGCGGTCAGTTCTGCGCTCAATTGGTCAGTTTTGAAGGAAGTCTGTCAGAATTGCTTCGTCTTTGAAATTGTCAACTTCAAAAATTGAAAAAATCTCGCAGAATTTCTTCGTTTCGGATCTGCGATTTGCAATTTTTTGAGGAAGTCTCGGAGAATTGCTTCGTTATGGATGTGTCAACCTCCACTTTAGATGGATTAGATTAGATTAGGTCAGATTAGATTGGATTAGGTTAAATTTAGACGAAATTATTAAATTAGATCAGATCAGATTAGATTGGATTCAGATAAGATAACACACGAAAAGACAAGATAAGATCAGATCAGATCAGGTAAGATAAGATTAGATAGATGGCTAGATAGCTAGATAGACAGACAGATGGATAGATAGATGGAAAGATAGATAGACAGATAGACAGCTAGACAGATAGAAAGCTAGCTAGCTAGACAGCTGGATAGCTAGATAGCTAGATAGCTAGGTAGGTAGATAGATAGCTAGATAGCTAGATAGACAGACAGATGGATAGATGGAAAGAAAGATAGACAGATAGACAGCTAGACAGCTAGAAAGCTAGATAGCTAGATAGCTGGATAGCTAGATAGATAGATAGCTAGGTAGATAGATAGCTAGATAGCTAGGTAGCTCGATAGCTAGATAGCTCGATAGTTAGAAACGTAGGTAGTTAGGTAGCTAGCTAGCTAGCTAGCTAGCTAGCTAGATCAATAGACTGATAGATAGGTAGGTAGGTAGGTAAGTAGACAGACAGACAGACAGGCAGACAGGTAGACAGGTAGACAGGTAGATAGGTAGATAGGTAGATAGATAGATAGATAGGTAGATAGATAGATAGATAGATAGATAAATTAGAAGAAGGAAAGAGAAAGAAAGAGAGAGAGAGAGATAGATAGATAGGTAGATAGATAGATCGATCGATCGATAGATAGATAGATAAATTAGAAGAAGGAAAGAGAAGGCTTCTGTGTGTGTGGGAAACCCTGAATCACAGGGTATAAGCAGGGGGCAAGTCTGTGATGGCTTCTGTTTGTTTGACGCAAGCGCTCTCACGCACTGAGATCTTAATGGTTGGTAGTTTTATCCTGGACTGTTCCAAGTGTTTTTTTTCGCAAAATTTAATGAGGCCACCAAAGTGACGTGCGCAGAAAGTTGGCTATTCAGAATGGCTTCCCACCTGCAAGGAGGGTCTTGTCTTTGTCTGTGCTCAGGTGCATCAAATCACAGACTTGGAGAAGTCCTTCAAGGGCTTCGATGGCAGCTTCGATGCTATCTGCGGTGCAAACTACAAGGGAGAATCCGAAGATCCAAGTCACAACTGTACACTCAAGCGTGGCAACCAAAACTGAAACACAATCGCCAGTGAGGAGACGAAGTGCACATCCCTTGCCGGATTTGCATATCTCCCACGCGAAACAAACACGCAATCAACAAACAAACGGGACCAGGACCCAAAGCAAACAATCACCACAGTTGGCACTCGGCATTGAGAGGTCCATTGACACGCTATGCCAAACGAAAATCGGCAAATCTAAAACAAAGGGAGGCTTCTACTTCGTCTCCAAAAATCAGGTGCCAAAAAGGAGCCCAAAACTAGCGCCTTGAACCTGCTTGTCTTGATCTTAATCCATTCCATTATTTTTAGAAATTAAGCTTGGAAGTTGGTATCAAACTCAATGTGCCTTCCCCCTTGTTTCACCTGTTTTAACAACGTGTATTTTTCCCACCTTCCCCGTTTACCAGTTAAAAGGATTGCGAGGCTGGCCTGCACCTTATTCCATGTCTAGGTAAGCCATTAGGAGCTCCAACTCCGTCTCCAAAAATCATATCAGTTTCAGGTAAGAGCGAACCAAAACTAGGTACCTGCTTGTCTTGATCATGACAATTTTCCTCTCTTGTAAAGGAGAAGCAAACTCAAATCAACTCTTAACTGAACTTAAACAAAAAACAGGAGGTAGCAAATTATCAAGAGTGCGCAAGGATGCTCGCAAAAACCGGTTTCAAACACAATAGACAATAGTCGGAGCATCATCCAGCTCCTATCTCAAGAAGTCAGGTCAAACCAGCAAACACAAGCACCACTACTGTGGGTTTTCGGGAAATCAGCATGTCTTTCATGTTCCTGGAAGTACTCGGACGGTGTATCCAAAATGTCCCAAATTTACCGCGTTGGGTCGATGTATCTAGCATGTAGCAAACGACTTTGGTGGGTCCTTTAGTTCATTCCCTGCATGTAGCTTCCAGAAAGAGCGTCTGCTTCATACATGACATTAATTCACATTACTTGGCCCCTCGGGTTTCCACTAGCCAATTATACCACCTTAAACGTGCTGTAGCCAACATCTCACCGCATCCCCCTTTAGGTTATGTCCCTGTCCCGTTTTTTTTTTCCCTTCTTTGTCTTTCTGCACAAGCTTCACCTACAGGACCCACTGATGAAATCCATGATTTCTCTTTCCTTTCTTTCTGGCTTGAGCAACATCACAAGCTTCACCCAAACCCAACAAGACCCTAGGATAAAATCGATCAAAAGCTCAGGCATGAGGTATTGTTTTATTTTTGTTTGAACCAACATCGCAATACTGTCTTAACATGTCTTAACATGGCTTAACCAACATAACAAGCTTCACCCAAACCCAGAGATAAAATCCATCAACTGTTCAAGCATGATGTTTTTTCGCCACATCTTTGTGTGGGGTTCTTGTTTTTGATTCTGTATCCCGGCTCCTCCTTCGCCTCCTCCTCCTCCTCCGCCGCCTCCTCTTTGTCAACCACCATCTTTCACACACCATCTTTTCACACAACTTTGTCACACACCATCTTTCACACACAACTTTGCCTCCTCTTTGTCAACCACCATCTTTCACACACCATTTTTTCACACACAATTTTGTCACACACCATCTTTCACACACCAACTTTGTCACACACCATCTTTCATACACATACACACATCTTTGTCAACCACCATCTTTTTCACACACTATCTTTCACACACACACACCATCTATCACACACAACTTTGCCACACACCATCTTTCACACACCAACTTTGTCACACACCATCTTTCACACACAACTTTGTCACACACTATCTTTCACACACAACTTTGTCACACACTATCTTTCACACACAACTTTGTCACACACTATCTTTCACACACAATTGTCACCCACCATCTTTCACACACAACTTTGTCACACACTATCTTTCACACAGCTTGCGTGGCAGGCGTGGCACTTGGTGACATCCACCTTCGTTTCGCGTGGCAAGCATGGTACTTGGTCACATTCACCTTCGTTTTGCGTGGCAGGCGTGGCGCTTATGGCACTGGGCTGGCTCTGGTGGCGCGCTTGGACCGGTTTAGTCGCCGGTGACACCGCGGCACTTTGCGTGGCAGGCGTGGCACTTGGTGACATCCACCTTCGTTTCGCGTGGCAGGCGTGGCACTTGGTCACATCCACCTTCGTTTTGCGTGGCAGGCGTGGCACTTA
>Ga0126342_10012649_pt1:0-5000 | contig 15031 bp, 13 predicted proteins | sample Cyp1metagenome_FD_92528 | JGI IMG/M metagenome (GOLD analysis project Ga0126342, IMG submission 92528) | Coral microbial communities from Lord Howe Island, Old Settlement Bay, Australia - Cyphastrea 1 metagenome | ecosystem: Host-associated > Invertebrates > Cnidaria > Coral ...
GCACCTTTCAGTCCATCAGTGGCTTCGCTCTGCCATCCCTGATTCACAACAACCAACCTCTCCTATAGGTTTCCTATTTTTGAAACTTCCGCCACCGCCTTGTGCGGTACTACTGGTATACCTATTAAATGACTATAGATGATATTAAGTTAGTATCCCATTTGTTCATTAACTGTGGACATAGATGGAAATAGCATCATGATCCCATTTGTTGAATCCCATGTTCCTTTGATCTTAATTGAATCCAACTATTCAATGGCTGGTGAATAATCATCCCAACTGACCAAGAGCATGGCTTTTATTTTTGCAATCCCAAACTGGTTGGTGGTTTGGAACATGGCTTTTATGACTTTCCACAATCTATGGGATGTCATCCTTACCATTGACGAACTCATATTTTTCAAGATGGTTATCGCACCACCAACCAGAATACTTCTTTGGCAAAAATGGAAGGGTTAACCAACGACAATAGGGATTTATTAGGATTTATTGGGCTAAATAATATGGGGATATTCTGGGACATAATGGGACTTTCCTGAACTTGTCAAGTAACACGGCAATGGACAATTACTAAGTTCTTTGTGATATACCTATTAAAACTGGTGATGTTCCATTGCCATGTTTGATTCCCGGAGGGTATCTCTACGGGGTTAGGAAACAAACCATTTCATGTGAATAATTAATTACTAGGATTCACAATAATTTCATATAATGACAATGACTTCAAGAACCAATAATATGATATGTTAATTGTTTCCTCAAGAAATGGACCCCCCATTGGTGGCACTTTTCACAGAAAGATGGGGGAAGGATGATATACCATCAAATTTTCGGACCGAACCATGTGCATATGGTTGTTTGTGTCTATCGGCCCCTGAAAAAATAAGTACCCACAGATAGCAGTCTTTGGGAGGAATTATGAAGTATCCTGTGATTGTGGGCATATTGCTGTATCGCGATGTAATGCGGTGTAGAATAAGAAGCAAACCTGGGGATTAGCCAGTGAAATCACTGATGTTGATTTGATCTTGATTTGACCCACAAAAAGCGGGACAATAATTCAATAACTACCAGGTACACACGACATATGCGCTATATTTGTAGTACACTAGGTTATCACCAACAATGTAATAGGGATGTAGCCTGCAACCTGGCCCAACCAGCAGTCCAAAAATGGCGGGTGGAACTGCCGTTTATTGCAGGTTCTGCCACAAGATCAATGTCCCAGAATTGGGGTAAAGGAGCATTTACAGGAAAGCCCTATGGTTGCGGGTCAAAACTTTGGTTTCCAATGATTGTCTGAAACTGAGCCCTTGATTATCTGCAAACCATTTTTTCCCATTGCAAAAAAAATATGGCTGTTCTGGTTGGCCGCGTATTTCGTATGACACAGCTAGTCGCAATCAGCCCGCAAGTTTTTACCTTGTCAATCCAACTCTGAGGCAAGAATGAGTTCTGTTAAGCCACAGCCTCACAGAACTCATGAATTCAGAATGAATTTGTACATCAAGACTGAAAAACAAGTTGGTATGAACAGCAATGAACAATTCAAATAGATTGAACATTTTATTGATTTTGACGAAGCAACAATAATATCACTCATGTACATCAAGCATTGACAAAACAAACAATTTGAAAAACTCTATACCCTCCACGTGAACCCCTATGGCCTTTAAAGGATTAGCAAATTCTGGACGAAGAATTCCCAGTAGCTGACTCCACTGGGTCAACCGCCACAGATCAATAAATACATCGATCATGTCGCAGGAGCCGATCTGGATCTGGCAGCGTATGGAACAACTGGTTGACTGGTGGTAAACAAAAGATGTTAAAAGTTTCAACACGTTGAACCACTGCAAACCCAACGGGTAATGCATGGGAATGCTGTTTGAACCTGCCAGTTGATGTGGTGATTTTTATTGCCATACATCAAGAAATAGACTCAGCAGCCATCTATTTCCCAGCAGGGTATCGAATTTACTAGCCACGCAGTTGGGATGTTCTGGAAGTGAGACTGGCAAAGTGGTTCCAGAGCGATTGAAGGCCTCAGATAGCCATCAACTATATAGCAGGTGCATCCATGCAGTTCTAGTGGTTACTTGCCTTCTTTTCAAGCTTGGTAAATGAACATCATTTTCCCTGGCTATAAATTGCGGGTCAATGCCCCATGTTCAGGTCGGCACCCGTGTTGGTGATGTTGAGATAGTTACAATTATTAATAATTAATCAGAATTTGATCCTCATGTTTGATGGGTAAATTCACACAAAAAAGGTCCACATATTACCGTGTTTCAGTATGTTTCAGTGTGCCACTGTCCGTGTGTGAAGACACAGTGTGCCACTGTCAGATGGTATCAGGATGGCCCTCATGTCAAGGATTTGAACCATCAACCAGATGAAATCATCAGTTTGAGTGAAACGGATACTCAGACCTCCACGTACCAATAAAGATTGGCATGTTACCCCACGATTCGCGGTTACCTTTGCCAGATATCCATGTAAATATATACGTTTCGTTGATCAATATGTAGACTGTGATGTATTATATATTTTTATATTGATTTTTATCTATCTATCTATCTATCTATTTGTTTGTCTGTCTGTCTATCTATCTATCCATCTATCTGTCTATCTTTCTTTCTATCTGTCTATCTAATCTATCTATCTTTCTTTCTTTCTATCTTATCTGTCTATCTTGTCTATCTATCTATCTATCTATCTATCCATCTATCTATCTATCTATCTATCTATCTATCCATCTATCTATCTATCTGTCTATCGATCGATCGATCGGTCTATCTATCTATCTATCTATCGATCGATCGATCGATCGATCTATGTTTCTATCTATCTATCTTTCTTTCTATCTTATCTGTCTATCTTGTCTATCTATCTATCTATCTTTCTATCTATCTATCCATCTATCTATCTACCCATCTACCCATATTTATATATATATGTATGTATGTATATATATATATATATATCCCCATGGCTTCCCTGAGTCCAGACTCGTTCAGGAGCCTTGGTGTTGATGAACTCCTTCTCCATGATGATCCAACTAGAGATGAAGGGCCGCACCATTGCCTCAAACCTAGGCGCGGTTCCTGTCTCTAGGTTTTTCTCAAAACTAAAGTTTCTCTAGGTTATCCTAGGTTCTAACCAAGGTTCTAACCAAGAAGGCTCGGCCATGGGTTTAAGTCTACCCTAGAATTGGTTGTTGTAACCCTCAAAATCTCAGTTAAATTGGTTTAAAAGATGGTTCTAACATGTTGCGTTTATAGATATTTTGTTCACCCCGAAACTATAAAATCAGCCAACATGTGAACAATCATTAGTTTGAACATATTAACCATACTTAGTGGTTAATTTTTGAAGCATCATTCATTTTGGTCAAAACTAGCCAAGGGGCCAGCGTCGTACCTTCGCAAGGCCTGCCACAGGGGCACAATTACAGCGCTGCGTTGCCAACCTTTCGCGTGCTGGATGAGGTCTTTGAACCTCGGCTCCAGGGGGACATATAGATGGGATTTCAGCAAGCAAAAATGCTGGCGTCATGTTGGATATTTCCTGGGTGGATTCCACTAAAACACCATGGGAAACAAACATGGGAAAAACATGGAACAATAAGAGAACGGCATGGAGCACATATGGGAAATGATGGAGACGTATGGGAAATTCGCCTATAAATGGAGCTTTATAGCTAGATTCTTATGGCAATTGAAAATTGGTGGATTATTGGAATATAATAGAGATTGAATAAACAGAGATGGCGATGAATGGGATAACTGCAGTTCATCTCCATGGAAAATGTGGAGCCAAGGGCTTTTTGTGGGATTTAGCCGCAAACTCAATGGTGGGTTTTCCAGCAAGCCATATTTGATTAGCGGGATGGTTAAAGAAATGGATGGTAAACGAACTCATGATGCATTTTGGGCCTGGTGGTTCCCTTTTTGGCCATGTCCCGTCCCTACATGGCCTCATGAATTCTGTTCCCAGTGAGCATTTTAAGTGGCTCTTGCACACTAACCATTGCTGACCCTGAAAAAAGAACAAACATCACGGGAAAATCGCCAGTTCAGCCCCAATGACCCAATAGTAAGTGGCTACTAACCATCCCCATGGCATGGCTCGACGACCTCCAAGGTGTGGGTCTTTCTGACGGAGCTCTTGCTTCGGATGTTCGTGGAGGGGCGACAATTTCTCAAGGATATTGCAAACTGGTCACTTGGCCCCAGCCCGGCCACAACCAGGGGAACCTGGATGGAAATTAGCCATGGATGAAGCCATGGATCAGCTGGAGAGACGGCTAATCATCAAGGATGGGGAGGGGTGATGACATATGAAAACCACAGCAGCTTCAGATCGATGCAATTTATCTGCCCAATGGATGATGTTTCTGGACATTTCTGGATGCACTAAGTCCTTAAGCTTCAGTGGCATGATTTTGGCTCACAGTAACCCAAACAAAACACCGGACAGTCATCACTGTGATTTGAGACGGACTGTATATTTTGCCATCTTAACAGGGTGTTTCGATTTCTGTTCGGCAGAAATCACCGGAGGTTGGACGCTGTCCTGGTGATTGCTGGCCTTTTTGATGTGATTCTGGCCATGCTGGGTGGTGGCAACCAGGATGGTGTCATGTTACGCTTCGTCTCGGCCATGACGCGTGGCCGAGACTGGGAGGATGGTGATCCAACTGACAAGCGGCTAGAAATCACCAATTTCTGGGCCCAAATAAACCATGATTTGTGGCTAAATATCCTGCTAAACCATGATTTGTTGGAGGTGCTTATGTAATAGGGGGATAGGATCATTGATATGGGAGGACCGACAGAAAGTGTGAGGGACTTCACATTAGGCTGTACGTGGTCCAAATCATCGGTGCGATATTTATAAATATATATGCCATAATTATACAAGTATATGCGGGTATATGGTATGGCTATATTCCAAATTTTAGGGGGGCCATGGTGAAATATCTACCCAGTAACCTA